>Ga0265295_1001919_pt1 | contig 34849 bp, 37 predicted proteins | sample Munlansysbiofilm_FD_192503 | JGI IMG/M metagenome (GOLD analysis project Ga0265295, IMG submission 192503) | Leachate microbial communities from a municipal landfill in Southern Ontario, Canada - Methane capture system biofilm | ecosystem: Engineered > Solid waste > Landfill > Unclassified ... | reverse complement strand
CCATCCAGCTAAGAACAATGGATACTGGTAAGTCATGTACTGTAACACCCAAAGCGTTTGCTAAAGCAATCGCAATATGCACTGCACCGTTACTGTCATTACACTGACCTAAGTCTAAGTAACGAGGAATTTCTGTTCCCTCAACCATACCAAAGTCGATGTCATTAAATCTAAATTTACCACAACTAGATGTTAAAATCACGCAGTCATTTGGTAAGTTCTCTGCCATCTGTCGGTAATACTCACCCCCACGTCCTGGGGCATCACATCCTGCAATCACAAAGAATTGGCTAATTTTACCCTCTTTAACCGCTTCAAGGATTTGTGGCGCAAGGCCTAAGATGGTTTTGTAGTGGTGACCTGTTACGAGTGTCTCGTCACTGTCAAATCCTGTGACATCAGGAAGTGCCAATGTTTGAGCGATCACTTCACTAAAATCATTCCCAACAATCTTTTTACCCTCTTTAATACCTACGATGTCATACGTATAGAGTCTATCGATATAGGTTGAAGTTGATTTTGGAGGCACGATACAGTTAGTGTTCACAATGATGGTTCCACCCCACTCTTCAAAGAGTTTGGTTTGGTCAAACCATGATTTACCGATGTTACCTTTAAGGTGAGAAAATTTACGAAGTTCAGGGTAACCATGCGCTGGAATCATCTCAGAGTGGGTGTAGATATTGATGCCTTTGCCTTCGGTTTGTTTGAGCAGTTCAAGAAGCATATCAAGATTATGACCACTAACCAAAATCGCTTTACCCTCCGCCTTGTTTTGAGAAATACGCACAGGCGTTGGAATACCTAAATGAGACGTATGCGCTTCACTTAAAATATCCATCATCTCAATGCCCGCAGAGCCAATTTTCATCAATTGTTTGATGTGGTCGTCAAAATTAAAATTCACATTGGTGAGTGTGAAATAGAGCGTTTCAGCAATGACATCATCGACTTTTTTCGTATTGGCACCAAATTCATTGGCATGTCCTCTGTACGCACTAAGCCCTTTAAGACCATAAATCATAATATCTTGAAGCTTTGCCAGATTTGCATCTTTACCACACGTACCCACTTCTTGACCTTTCGAACCACAGCCACCGATTGCGCTCATTGAGCATTGATCACAAAACATGTTTAAAGACATTTTTTATCCTCTTTCAAAATTTTCGACATCTTAGCAAGAGGAGATCCTTTCGTCATTGATTGATCTCAATCAAGACTTTTATACTTTATATGTAAAAGATAGTGGTTAAAATATTATTTACTTATAAAAGATACAATAAAATAATAATTATTATTAAGGAATCAATCATGAAATACCTCTACACCCTCTGTCTCTTCCTCTTATTACCGTTAGGATTATTTTCCAGTACGCTAAAAGAAGGTGCATCCATTCAATTCCCTATCATCAAAGACCAGTTTGAAAAAACAGTTCAGCTCACTCCCGAAACACAACAGATTATTGTTGCCTACACGCAAGCACAAGGCTCTTCCATTAAAACTTTTTTAGAGAGCCATCCGCATTATTTAACAGAAAACAATGCCCTTTATATTATGGACGCAACCGCTGTTCCAAGCATGGTTATGAGCCTCTTTATGATGCCAAAATTTAAAAAATACCCCTATGCCATAGGGCTTTTAGAGAAAGAGAAAGATGTCGCTTATTTTCCTAAAAAAGAAGAGTTTATAACGATTATTCATCTAAATAATCTCAGTGTTACTAAGATAGAGTTCAAAGAGGCGTTTTAAATTCAGAGCGTTCTTGCACTTTGGCAAGGACGCTTATGCTTCGAACACACTTCCAAAACGACGTTCAGCTTGTGCATATTCTGAAACAATCGTTTCAAGTTCTCCCACAGAAAAATCTGGCCAGAGTGTTTTACTAAAGAAGAGCTCAGCATACGCAGCCTGCCAAAGCAAAAAGTTAGAAAGCCTGCAATCGCCTCCTGTTCGAATCAATAAATCCACAGGAGGCATGCCTGCGGTATCCAGATTGGATTCGAGGATTTCTTGCGTCATATTTCCTTTTACATGTAAAGATTTATTCACCGCTCGTACAATCTCATCGTGTGCGCCATAATTAATCGCAAGCACCTGTGTAAGACCCGTACAATGCGCTGTTTTCTCTTTGGCGTAAAGAATCTCTTGTTGCAAGGTCGTTGAAAATTTACTCATATCGCCAATCACATCAAAACGAATATTATTTTCTAAGAGTGTTGGAATTTCACTGTGAAGGTATTTGGAAAGTAGCTTCATTAAAACACTGACTTCCGCTTTGGGTCGGCTCCAATTTTCCGTGCTAAACGCATAAAGTGTTAAATAACGCACACCCATTTTAGAGGCATATTTTGTAATTTCACGTACCTTTTTCGCACCCTCTTTATGCCCAAAAGAGCGCTCTTTTCCTTGACGTTTTGCCCATCTACCATTGCCATCCATAATAATGGCTAAATGCACTAAATCATTCATAATTTCAACTTCTTTTATCCAATTTTTACTGCGCCCATTTTATCTACTTTGGCTTTAGCTTTACTTGACAAATCTGCCCACTTTGACTAAAATTACGCCATTGCTACTTTTTTAGAATTCTCACAAAGTAGCCTCATAAAAAATCGAATCAAGCAACTCTATCTTTGGGAATTTTCTGCCCTACCAGAGACTCTAGCTTCATGAACGATCAAACCAAATACAAAGAAGGCACAATGAGCGGAAACACTCCAACCTCAAACAACCAAACCTCTGCGCAAACGAAACCTGCCCATCATAACAAATCACGCACTCATGTTCCCGTTGATGGTTATAAAATAGAAAACTTAAGAACAATCCCTTTAGAAAAACTCTTAGAAATTGCTACCGAACTTGGCATTGAAAATCCTAATGAACTTAAACGTCAAGATTTAATGTTTGAAATTTTAAAATCACAAGTCAATCAGGGTGGATTCATTCTTTTTACAGGTATTTTAGAAATTGCAGGTGAAGGGTATGGCTTTCTTAGAGCCACCGATGCAAACTTTTCTGACAGCGCAAATGATGCGTATGTTAGCAGCACCCAAGTAAAGAAATTTGCACTTCGAACAGGGGATATCGTTACAGGTCAAGTGCGCCCTCCTAAAGATCAAGAACGTTATTACGCCCTTCTAAAAATTGAAGCGATTAATTATCTTCCTCTTGCAGAAAGTAAAAAAAGACCTCTTTTTGAAAACCTTACCCCACTTTATCCTACTGAAAAAATTAAACTCGAATACGACCCAATGAAAATTACAGGACGTGTGTTAGATCTTTTTACGCCTTTAGGAAAAGGACAACGTGGACTTATCGTAGCACCTCCAAGAAGTGGTAAAACAGAGCTAATGAAAGAGCTCGCACACGGTATTGCACGCAACCATCCCGAATCTGAGCTGATTGTTCTTCTTGTTGATGAACGCCCTGAAGAGGTGACGGATATGCAACGCTGTGTTCAAGGAGAAGTCTATAGCTCAACGTTTGATATGCCTGCATCAAATCATGTACGCGTGGCAAACCTTGTCATTGAAAAAGCAAAACGCCGTGTGGAAATGGGCAAAGATGTGATTATTCTTTTAGATTCGATTACACGACTTGCTCGTGCGTACAATACCGTCACCCCTTCTAGTGGAAAAGTGTTAAGTGGTGGTGTGGATGCCAATGCATTGCACAAACCAAAGCGTTTCTTTGGTGCCGCTCGAAATATTGAAAATGGCGGAAGTTTAACCATTATCTCAACCGCATTGATTGAGACAGGCAGTCGAATGGACGAGGTTATTTTTGAAGAGTTTAAAGGAACAGGTAACAGTGAAATTGTCTTAGATAGAAACATTTCAGACCGTAGAATCTACCCAGCCGTCAATATTATGAAATCAGGAACAAGAAAAGAAGAGCTTCTTCTAAGCCCTGATACCTTGCAAAAAGTATGGGCACTTCGTAGTGCTATTAATCAAATGGAAGATATCGAAGCCTTGAAATTCTTGTATGCAAAAATGCTCAAAACGAAGGATAACGAAGAGTTACTCTCCATTATGAACGAATAAGAAAGGTGCAAAATTTGTTTTGCACCTTTCTTACTAAAAAACCAAAAGGTTATAACGTGCCACATCAAGTTCTTGCTCTTAAATACCGCCCCTCTTCCTTTGATACACTCATTGGTCAAGAGTCCATTACCCAAACGCTCTCTTCTGCCCTGAACCAAAATAGACTTTCTCACGCCTATCTTTTTTCAGGACTAAGAGGAAGTGGTAAAACCTCAACCGCACGTATTTTTGCCAAAGCCTTAGTGTGTGAGCAAGGGCCCAATGCAACACCGTGTGATGTGTGTGAGCATTGTTTAAGTGCTAATGAAAATCGTCATATTGATATTATTGAGATGGATGCTGCGTCTAATCGAGGCATTGATGATATTCGTGAACTCATCGAAAGCACCAAGTACAAACCCTCGTCTGCCCGCTTTAAAATTTTTATTATTGATGAAGTGCATATGCTCACCACGCAAGCGTTTAATGCGCTTTTAAAAACACTTGAAGAACCACCTAGTTATGTAAAATTCATTTTAGCAACGACAGATCCTTTAAAATTGCCTGCTACCATTTTATCCCGTGCGCAACACTTTCGTTTTAAACAAATTAAACAAAATGACGTCATTAATCACCTCTGCCACATCTTAAATTTGGAAAAAATTGAGTATGAAAAAGAGGCACTCGAAATGCTCTCACGTGCGGGAAATGGCTCACTGCGTGATACGTTAACTCTTTTGGATCAAGCGATTATTTACTCAAAAGGCTACATTACGCCTGAGCATGTTGCAACCATGTTGGGACTTTTAGATCCCAAACAACTTGAAACGATTTTTAATGCCATTTTAAATGGTCATAAAAACGAACTTTTAGCCCTGATTAAAGAGCTTGAGAGCTATGAGTGCGAAGTGGTTATTGATGAGTTGATTGCCTATTTAAAAAATGCCTTTTTTGAACAAGACAAACGCTTTTCTACCCTTTTATATGAACGCTTTTTTAAAATTTTAAGTGAAGCAAAAAGCTTACTTTACATTAATGCAAACAACGGTTTTGTCCTTTCATTGGTACTTTTTAAAATGATCGAAGCCACCAATATTAAAACCATTGAGGAGATGATAGATTCACTGGAAAATGAAAAGTTCAGACTTCCTAGCAAACCTCTTCACGCAGAAGAAGAGACAAGCTCCCCTGAAATAGTAGAAGAGTCATTCAGTGATACATCTTTACATGTAAATGACCATGGACTCACGCCAGAAATACTTTTCTCACGTCTGTGTGACAAACTCATGGATCGAAATGTGGAGTTAGGAGAATGTTTTAAAAATCACATTCGTTTTGAAAATTTTAGCGACCATACGCTCACATTAAATTCCACAGCCCAAGATGAGAGTGGGAAAATTCTCAAAAATAACTCAGCGATTATTCGCCATTTTGTGCAAGATACCTTTGGTTTTGAGACGACCATCAACATCACCAAAGCAGAAACAAAACCAGAAGAGCCAAAGCTTTCTCTCCCTAGTAAAGATGAAGTCTTGATAGAAGAACCCCAAAGTGCTTCTATGATTGAAACGATTGAGTTTGAACAAAATCCACAAAGTGAAAGTTGTGCTACGGGAAATTTATTGGCAGATCAAAAAGAGTATGATGCCACGGATGTGCTCAAAACACCTTTTATTCAACGTGCCACAGAGCTTTTTGAGCCTAAGAAAATTCAAATTCAACAAAAAGTTTAGCATGGAACCGATTCTTATCCTTAACACAGGGGGTACGTTTAACAAACGATACAATCCCTTAAAAGGGGAACTCGAAGTTCCCAAAGATGCTCTGGCAATTGAGTCAATTTTACAGTACTGCCCCAACACCGCTTACACACTTGTAAACCTGATTCATAAAGACAGTTTAGAGATGAATGATGATGATAGAGAGTACCTTGCTCAAGCTATTAAAACCTCTTCTTCTCAAAAAGTCTTAATCATTCATGGCACCGATACAATGGATAAAACAGCCTCATTTTTATCTTTACATGTAAAGAATAAAATCATTACACTCACGGGCGCAATGGTTCCTTTTAGTATTGACCCCGTTGAAGCAACAGCCAATCTGATGTTAGCACTTGGGGATTTACATGTAAGAAATGAAGCAGGCGTGTACATCGCTATGCATGGCAAAGTTGCACCGCATACACAGCTTTTTAAAAATAGAATTAAAGGCATTTTTGAGCCTTGTTAAGCTCGTAATGCCTCCGTTTTACGAAAGATAAAGTGACCCATCACAATCACATAATAAGGATACATCACCACGCCAACAAAGGGAATAAACGTCATAGCAAAACAGAGCAATGAAATCCCTCGCATTTGACCAGCGTATAAGCGTTTTAACTCTTTATACTCCTCTTTTGTGTTGAGCATCGAAGAAATTTCCAAAACCAAAAGTTTATGAAAAAGATAAAACACGGGAAGCAATAAAACAAAATTAAACACAGGAATAAACACTAAGGGTGAAAGCAGAATAAATAACACTGTCGTGACAAGAATACTCTTAAGCATCACACCTACATATCCTAAAAGACCAATACCCTTAAATGCCACATGAGGATAATAATTTTTTGCAATTTCCCCAATAAAATAACCTGCGAAAAATCCCACAATAACAGAATAAACCATTAAAAAGAGATAATAAACCACCATCGCAGAGGTAAAAAAGAAGAGAACAGAGACTAAGGTTTTGGTAATAAAAATTAAAGAGATAAATCCAAAAAGCCAACTCTGCTCTAAACTCCCCTCAAAGCTTTGCAAACTTTCACTAAGCCACAAAGAAAGAGCACCCATTCCGCCAAATAAAAGCCAAATAGCCCCTATAAAAACCAAAAGGGTTAATAAAAAAGAGACCAAAGAGATGAGTAAAACCCTAGGAGATAAACTATCGCCTAGAGCTAAAATAAAAATATTCGTTTGTGGTCTCGTCTGCATCATAGCCTACTGAATAACCTGGCCATTCACGCTAATAGCACCCTTTTTCATAGCAATTTCATACACAAAATAATCCCCCTCCGCTTTACCAAGGGCAAAATCTTCTGCTGAGGTCAGTTGAAGACTTTCAAGCGTTGCACGGTCATCTTTGTGTACTTTCACTTTAGAATTGATTTCTAAAAGTCCTAAAAGAGCTAAAGGGCTTTGTTTATTGGTATAACTGTTTTTTGCAATCTCTAGTTTGGTATCAACACGAATATCTTTTAAACTTATCTCATCGTATGTTAAGCCTTGCAACATGACATCCACATCAAATTTAAACCCATGATTAATCAAGGCAATCAAATCATTAAGCAACACTTCTTCCGAAGGAGCTGTTTCATTTAAAATCAAGGTATTATAATCGGCTTGTAATTTTCTCACAACCTCAGTATCTAAGCCTCTTAAAAAGAAAGTGCTCAACAATTTTTCAAGTTTAATGTCATCCCCACTATCACCTATAAAAATTTTATCAAACGTATAATCTGCTTTCATCTGCAACTCTTTTTGTTGCTCTTCAATACTGCTGTTTGCTTTAAGACTTCCAAGCCCTGCATTAAGATTGGTATATTCATCTTTAATTTCAAGCGCATAATTTCCAATACTCAAATCTGCTTTGTTGTTAAATTCATTATTGTAGGTAAAGTTATAGATAAAATCTTTGAGTTCACTTTTAGATTTCATCATCTCGATATCCGCTAAAATAAGCTGATGCGCTACCCCAAAACTTCCATAAACACTCTCGCCTCGATGATTGAGCTTTAATGTATGATCTTTAGTATTCACATTCACTGTTCCACCCTCGACTTTAAGCTCTTCTTGAATATCTTTGAGCTTGAGTTCTTTAAGTGCTTCATCATTGCCAAAAAGCATATCAATCCCTAAAACACCCCGTGTTAAAAGAGGTAAAATCAAGGCACTAGCCTCTTTATCCTGAAGAAGATTTTCTTGAACAGCCGTTGGTAATTCACTCAAAGTCAGTGCGACTTTAACATCACTTAGCAGCAAATTGCTATACGCCATCTCACCTTTAAATTTCAAGCCATTTAATGCCTCATTAATACCAGCTTCTGTCTCTTCCTTAAGCGCTTGTGCAAAAAGTTTATACTGTGCATTTTTATCAACCAATTGTGCGAGTAAAAAATCACGTGCCTTTTTTCCATCTGTCACTTCAAGACTAAAAGTTCTTTGTGTTGTTAAATAACCACTTTTGCTTAACGTTTCTGATTTTAAACCATTTTGCTCTAAAAGCGTTGCTTTATCTTTTAGAGATGCATCAATTTTTTGTGAAACAACCAAGGGTGCTACCGCTAAAGCTGCGACGACAACAGATGCGATGATTCCATATTTTAGTTTTGCCATTTTTTGCCTTTAATTATTTATAACCTATAACGTAATACGTATTTTTATGAGGAACTTTTTCCAATGTGATTTTGTATTTTGTAGCCCATTTTGTAATCATTTCATTGACTTCATCTACCATTTCAGTATCGTGTGCCTCATTTTTAATTTTAAAATAGTCTTTCGTACTTGAAAGTGCCACAAAAGAGTAGTATGGTTTTAGAGCATCATGTAGTGTAATAAGATGTTTTTCAACATGCTCAAATCCTACGGTATTATCAATAACGCGTTCAAGTTGCGCTAATGTATTTTCACTGACACTATACCCTAACTGTGTTAAAATGGCTTGTCTATGCATGGTTTCTCCTTTACATGTAAAAATAAAATTTAACGCTTTTGTGCAATCAGCACATCTTCAATCATTTTAGAAATATCACCATCTAAAATCGTATTGACTTGCGAATACGCCACATTACTGCGGTTATCTTTCACTTGCTGATAGGGGGCAAGAACATAAGAGCGTATTTGATGTCCCCATCCAATCTCACTCTTCTCAATCCCATCTTTTTCCGCTTGTTGTTTTTCAAGTTCGAGTTCATACAAACGAGATTTAAGCATTTTCATTGCTGAAGCTCTGTTTTTATGCTGAGACCTATCATTTTGACACTGTACTACAATACCTGTTGGCATATGGGTAATACGAATCGCACTGTCTGTTTTATTGACATGTTGACCACCTGCACCACTGGCTCGGTAGGTATCGACTTTCAAATCTCTATCTTCAAGCACAATGTCAATATCATCATCCACCTCAGGTGACACCATCACAGAACTAAACGACGTATGGCGCTTTGCATTAGCATCAAAGGGGCTAATCCGCACCAGTCGGTGAATACCATTTTCTACTTTAAGATACCCATACGCATTTTCACCACTAATGATGAAACTGACATCCTTCAATCCTGCCTCTTCACCCTCTTGATAATCGAGCACTTCTACTTTGAATCCAGAGCGCTCCGCCCAACGCAAATACATACGGTACAAAATGCTCGCCCAATCCTGACTCTCCGTTCCACCAGCCCCTGGATGAATGGAAATGATGGCGTTTTTGTTGTCATTTTCCCCACTAAGCATCATGGCTATTTCTAAATTAGTAATATGCTCTTCTAAACGCTCAGAATCTCTAAAAAGCTCTTCAATTGTGGCTTCATCATTTTCAGCATTTGCCATTTCATATAAATCCACAGCATCAACAACAACGTTTTTAGCTTTGGTATAACGATTTAGAAGAGAGTTCAGCGTGGTTTTTTCTTTTTGCATTTCAGCAGCCCTTTTGGCATCATTCCAAAATTCAGGGTCTTGCTCAATGGCTTCAATCTCTTTAAGCCTTTGCGTGATATCCTCAGGTTTAATAATCTGAGCGATATTATCAACTTTTGTGGTTAATTTTTTAAGAAGTTCGGTGTATTCATAACTATCCAAATATGTTCCTTTTGCTATAATGCGCTCTTTAAAGTTATTATTCTACTCAAAAGTGCCTAAAATGAAAATAGTACATACCCCAGAAGAGCTTAGAGAAGCACGATACGCCTTAAACGGTCGTGTTGGTTTTGTTCCTACTATGGGAGCATTGCATAATGGACATCTCTCATTGATTCAAAAATCACGTGCCCAAAATGAGCATACCATCGTCTCTGTGTTTGTAAACCCTACACAATTTTTAGCAGGGGAAGATTTTGCGACATACCCCAAACGTACGCAAGCTGATATCAAAATTTGTGAACTCGCAGGGGTTGATATTTTATTTATGCCCAACACAGAGGCGATGTATGATGCATGTGAGCCAAGCATTATAGCGCCTAGTACCAAAGCGTACATCCTAGAAGGACTGGCACGTCCAGGGCATTTTGATGGTGTTTTACGAGTTGTTTTAAAACTCTTTAACCTCACCAAACCCAATCGTGCCTACTTTGGAAAAAAAGATGCCCAGCAACTTTATCTCATTCAGAATATGGTCAAAACACTCTTTTTAGACCTGGAGATTGTTCCGTGTGAAATTGTACGAGAGGATGATGGACTAGCGCTTTCAAGTCGCAATGTCTATTTAAATGCACACGAGCGTCAAGAAGCCCTTTTACTCTCCAAATCCCTTAAAGTTGCTTCTCATGCCATCATGGGAAAAGAGAGAGATTGCGAGAAAATTAAAGCTGAAATGAGAACGACTCTTGCACCTTTACATGTAGAATACGTGGAAATCTTAAATCGTGATTTTGATACAATACCTTCGATTGAATTAGGCAACTGCATTATTTTAGTCTGCGCCAAAGTAGGTACCACCCGTCTCATTGATAATTTATGGATATAACAAAGGAAAACCTTGAAAAAACTGCATTTAGTCTCACTGGGCTGTAACAAAAATCTTGTTGATAGCGAAGTGATGTTAGGAAAATTGCGTGCGTATGAACTCTGCGACGACGCTTCACAAGCGGACGTACTTATCGTCAACACCTGTGGATTTATAGGACCTGCCAAAGAGGAGAGTCTCAACACCATTTTTGCACTCCACGAAGCTCGTAAAAAAGGCTCTTTATTGGTTATGGCGGGCTGTTTAAGTGAGCGCTACAAAGAGGACTTAACCAAAGAGCTTAAAGAAGTTGATTTATTTACAGGCGTGGGTGATTATGACAAAATTGATGAGATTATTGCCCTGCGTCAAAACCGTTTTAGCCCTGCTACTTACCTAATGAACGAAGAGGAACGTGTGATCACAGGCTCTAACGCCCATGCCTACGTCAAACTCTCAGAGGGATGCAATCAAGCGTGTAGTTTTTGTGCCATTCCTGGTTTTAAAGGAAAACTGCACTCACGAACCCTAGACTCTCTCATCAAAGAGGTGAAAGCGTTGGTGGCGAAAGGTTTTTATGACATTAGTTTTATCTCGCAAGATAGTAGCTCTTACCTAAGAGACATGGGCGAAAAAGAGGGACTGATTCAGCTCATTGATGCGGTTGAAAAAATTGAAGGGGTGAAGAGTGCGCGTATTTTGTATCTTTACCCGACCACAACCTCAAATGCTTTAATTGAGCGGATTATTGCTTCACCGCTTTTTCACAACTACTTTGATATGCCTATTCAACACATCAGCGATACCATGCTTAAACGTATGAAAAGAGGTGCTGGAAGAGAGCGTATCATGGAACAATTGGAGCTGATGCGTCAAGCGCCCAATAGTTTTATTCGCACCAGTTTTATCGTGGGACATCCAGAAGAGAGTGATGCTGAGTTTGAAGAGCTTTTGAGCTTTGCAAACAGTTTCGATTTTGACCGTGTCAATATTTTTGCTTACTCCGATGAAGAAGATACGAGTGCGTACGAAATGGATGGGAAAATTGATACAAAAACCATCAATAAACGCATTAAACAACTCGACAAAATCGTTCAAGCCAAAACTAAACAGAGTTTTGAAAAAGAGGTTGGGAAAGAAGTTCTTATCTTGATTGAGGGTGAAAGCAGTGAACATGAACTCTTTATGGGAGCTAGAGAGCTTTTATGGGCGCCTGGGATCGATGGAGAGATTTTAGTGAATGACTCAGAGGTGGAGAATCTCTCTATTGGGGCATGTTATAGGGCTAAAATCACAGAACTTGTGGGAGATAAACTCGTTGCAACCATCACCGCTCTTGCATGAAGCAACCCTTAATCGTCTTAGGCAATCTAAGAATATTTTAGCCTTTTCAGGCGGTGGAGATTCTACCGCCCTCTTCTTCTTGCTTCACGAATATCACATTCCTTTTGACATAGCTCATGTGAATTACCAAACACGCCCTCAAAGCCATGAAGAAGAAGCGTACGCAAAAGAGCTCTCTTTACGCTTTAATAAGCATCTTTTTACCTTTACATGTAAACTTGAAAACTCTAATTTTGAACATCAAGCACGTCATGTCCGTTATACTTTTTTTGAATCACTCATCAACGAACATGGCTATGAAACACTTATCATGGCACACCATTTGGGTGACAAACTGGAATGGTTTTTAATGCAACTTTGTAAAGGTGCTGGCGTTGTGGAACTGCTTGGCATGCAAGAGTGGGATGAAAAAGAGATCTATAGTATTGTGCGCCCCCTTTTACATGCAAGAAAAGAAGTCTTGCAAAAATATCTTCAAACACGCCATATTCGCTATTTTGAAGATGAAAGCAATGCTTCTTTGGAGCATTGGCGTAACCACTTTAGGCATACCTTTGCAACACCCCTTTTAAAAAACTATGAAAAAGGCATTAGCAAAAGTTTTGAGTATTTAAGCGCTGATGCAAAAAGGCTTCTTCCTCATACCCACACAAAAATTCAACAGCTCTTTATACTTCCCAATGACCCTGATGATTTAATTAATATTCGTCATATTGATAAAAGTGTTAAATCTTTAGGACTCTTACTCTCTTCTTCTCAGCGTCAGGAAATTTTACGCACCAAAGCATGTGTCGTGGGAGGAAAAGTTGCAATTTGTTTTACACAAGAACAAATTTTTATTGCCCCTTACCTCGTCATCTCAATGGACAAATCATTTAAAGAAGCATGTAGAAAAGAGGGGATTCCAAACAAAATACGCCCTTATCTTTTTAGTGCAGGCATTCAACCTAGTGCGTTACGTTTGTATCATAAACCTTGATTTTAAAAATCGACGTAATACTCTCTTTGGTCGCTTCTAAATGAATAGGAAAATCTGCTTGCACAATACTGCTGTACTGATTTAAGCCTTCTAAAAAATTATAAAAATTTGTCGGTGTTTTAAGCGTAGAGGTAACATTCAGCTCATACTCGACAAACTCTTTTTTATAATCACCTTTTGAGATTTCAACCAATGAAACATCACTAAAAAATTTTTTCGCATACACCATAAATTCTTCATGAGAAAAAGGGTGTTTAAATGCAGCAACCACATGGGCATTTTCTGTTTTGAGCTTTGAAAGCTCTGATTCTCGCTCTAAAAAGAGATTTTCCACACGTGTTTTATGGATTAACACACGTTTATGTTCTGCTTGTAAAACACGGTGTTCTTTAATGTGCGGGATAATCAGTAAAAAAACAAACACAAAAGTTAGCACAAGAAAAATCATCAAGAAAATTAATAATTTCATAATATCAATTTTATCTAGGCTTCTATCAAGATTACTCACGTATCTCATCCTCGCTCATGATTTTATTGATACTGACAAAATTATACCATCCTGCTTTAGTCAAATAAAATGTCGTTTGACTGGTGTGAAAAATGGATTTTAAAGGAGCTGCTAAAAGAAAGTTAAACGCATCTTGAGTAGGAGAAATGCCGTATAAAATCAAAGAATTGCGTTCCATTTCTACTTTTTTCAATGTTATTTGATCAGGTACCAAATCAAAAAGATTGTTCATACTGTCTTTTAAGAGTGTATTGTTGGAAAAAATATCTTCCGCAAGTGCTTTTTGACGCAAAATAGAACCTATCATGGCATCATTTTCATCAATTTTAACTTCGAGCATTTCACGCTCTTTTGTTAAATCAATCATGCCTTGTTTAAATGAACGCATCTCAAAAACAATATAAAAATTAAACATCAACATAAACAAAGACATAAGAGCAATAAAAACAATCCACATTTTACTAAAAAGCGATAAAAAGGGTTTGGGGCGAGGGGCAATAAAACTTCTCATCCAAAAACCTCTTCAATCGCTATATCACATATACGTTCACCCACATCGACTTTATGAACCTCAACACGCATCATTAACTCATCTTCTATTTGGTGAATTAAATCTGAGCTAATTTCATACCCATCAAAGATAACAATATCTTCAATAAATTGGCTGGTATATAAAGGATTATGATAGTACTCTTCTAAGGCAGATTTTAAATATTTATACACTAACAAATCACGACCGTACAACTCTAAACTAATATCTTCCTCTTTTAAAGCGTCTTTCCCATTAAAATAACCAAGCGTGTGCGTATTGACGTCTGAGAAGGTGTTTTCACCCGATAGAGCATCAATATCATCTAATTCTCTTAATTCTCCAAGCTCTTCAAATTCATTGAGTTCGTCTATTTCTTCTTCTCTTTCTTTTATTTCCACATTTAATTCAGGTAGCTCTTCTTTGGAAACGATGCTCTCTTCTTCTTGCTCATGCTCCCAATCATCAATATCTTCCGTATGCACAAAAGAGGTATCACTTTGAGTTTTAAAAAAAGCACCAAAATAAAGCTGTTGCCCTTCAAAAACACCCATAATAAAGAAATCGTGGCAATTCAAAATATAACATGTTGGTTTCGAACGCACTTTTTCATTGAGCATACATGCATTTAAAACAACAAAAGGAGAATAGATAAGATCTAAACCCACATCGGAAAAAAGATTTTTTGCCCATTTGATTTCAATATAAGAAGCATAGGCTGACCACTGTTTTGCAAACGTAATATGATGGACACTTTGCATATCCACATGATGTTTAGAAAAACTAGCGCTTGAAGTACCTTCAATAGCACCCTGTCCTAATGTTCCAAGCAAATAAGCAACATAAACAAACTGATATTCATCTTGAAGTTCAACCAAATAATTTTCGATGGCTTTATCAAGTGCATCCACAGGAGGTGTGAGAGGAAATGTTTTAGTAAAGCTCTTTTCAACCCTATTATTTTTAAAGACTTTGCAATGCAACAAACACTCTGTTTCATGCAATACAATAGAGACAAAAAGATTTTGAAATTTTTTTTGAAGGAGCTCTCTTATGCCCATACGACTCTCTCTTTGTTCACTGCATCACTCTTGTGTTAATTTGAATTTTAATATATATTAGACTATTCTTGCTTAAGTTTCGTAAAATATAAAGCAAGAAGAGTACCATTTTAACTAGCATGATTCACGATTGTGTTTTAACAGTTCTTTTTGTATCAAAGCTTTGGCTTCATCCAAAGAGAGCTCATGTACATAAAAAGGAACACTGTAATAAAAGTCTAAGGTACAAAAAGGCTTTGGAATACAAAAATGATCCCAACTCTTCATTTTCCAAGAAGAGGATGGCTCACAATGCATCGTAATAATAGGAACGCGTTTAATCCGAGCCAACGCAGCCGCTCCATCTGCGACACTGTGTCTAGGTCCACGAGGACCATCAGGCGTAATCCCAATATCCCGACCTTTCTCAAGTGCTTTTAAAGCATGGCGTAAGGCAGAGATACCTCCCTTAGAAGAGCTTCCACGGATCGTACCTCCCCCAAATAAACGCATCAATTTTGCAACCAACTCGCCGTCAAAATGATTACTCACAATCGTATCAATGCTAACACGCTTTGAATACGATGTATACGCCATAGCCGCCATTAAAAGTTCTCCATGCCAAATAGCATAAATACTCGGCATAGCAGAACCATTTACCGAAAAATGAAATCTTTTTTTACATGTAAAGAACAGAAGCTTTATAACAAGATAAATAAACGGCGGAATCAACCATACTAAAAGCTTACGCTTCAATGTTTTAGAGAACAATTTCGCCATACAAAGAGAGTCGTTTGGGATTGGTGATTTTAATGTTAACAGTTTTGCCTAATAACGCTTCATCACCTTTAATTTGAACCAATGCATTGTTGTCAGTTCGTCCTGCTAAAAAACCGCTGTTGCGAAGTTCATCGATATAAACCGCATACACCTTATCTCTTTTACTTTCAGCAATTTCATCTAAAATAGTATCTTGAAGGCTTTGTAAGCGCTCTAGGCGTTCAGCTGCTACTTCAGCATCGACTTGATTGGTAAATTCAGCTGCTTTGGTTAAAGGACGAGGAGAATATTTAAATGCAAAAATTTGCTCAAATCGTACTTGCTTCATTACATCTAGCGTATCTTCAAAATCAGCTTCACTCTCACCAGGGAAACCAACAATAATATCAGTGCTAATAGAAACATCGGGTATCATCTCTTTTAATTTTAACGCTCGATTTAAAAACCACTCTTTGCTATAACCCCTCTTCATTTGCGTTAAAATATGCGTTGAACCACTTTGAAGTGGCATGTGCATCGATTTACAAACTTTAGGATTTCGTGCAAATGTTTCAAGAAATTTATCATCCATATGAAGCGGATGCGGAGAGGTAAAACGGATGCGTTCAATTTCTTCAATCTCACTTATTTGATTCAACAAATCTGAAAAATCCATTTTTTCATGGCTACTTGAACTAAAACGCCTGCCATAATTGTTAACATTCTGCCCCAGTAAAAAAATCTCTTTAGCGCCTTTTTGTGCTGCTTTTTGTGCTTCTTGAATAATTAAATTTGCAGGAATAGAAATCTCATCACCTCTGGTATGTGGCACAATGCAGTATGTGCATTGTTTATCGCATCCAATAGAAATATTGACATAGGCTTTATAGAGATTATTGCGATACTCACCAAATGCATAATCACTCTCATCATAGTCAATGTCAACACTTAAAAATTTTTCTGTGTTTACCGCTGTCGAAATTTTAGAAACATTACGAGCACCCACAACAAAACTAACATAAGGCGCACGTCTGAAAATTTCTTTACCCAAGTGACTTGCCGTACATCCACAGACACCTATTTTTGCACCCTCTTTTTTTTGAAGATTATATTTACCAATCTCTGAAAAAAGTTTACTCACAGGTTTCTCACGTACACTACACGTATTAACCAAAATCAAATCCGCTTCGTGTAGGTTGCTGGTTAAGACATAATTTTCTTTATCACCAAGTTCTGCAATAATGTGTTCAGAATCACGCACATTCATCGCACAACCTAGCGTTTCAATATAAAGCTTTTTTTCCTCTTGAATACCCAAAACAGAAGCCTTATAAAATGTGTACTTCGTACATGTAATCACTCTCACCTAAACCGTATTTAATATCACGAAGGTAAACACTAAACCCTTTGGCTTCAAAGTTTTCCACCAAAGCCACTAAATCTTTATGGGAATTTTCTTTATCGAAATAAAATATTTTTTGTCCCTCTTTTTCGATAATTTCAGTCACTTTTTCCAAGGTAATTGTCTTTGGTTTTCCATTGATTTCATTTCTTGCTAATTTAATTTCCATCGTAAACCTCTTTTCTATTCGAGAAAGTTATCGTATGTGTCCAAAATGCACAAAGATATATCGCGAAGTATACTTTTTTTTCGATAAATTCCTCATTAAGAGCATAAATAAGCTTTCTTATAAAGAAAAAACAAGAAGATTTTGGCTATAATATTTTTCCTCATCTCGCAATCGTTCAAATTTCCATGTATTTTTTGATTTTTCATCATTGCGATTATCACACCATGATATAAAATATGTATCTTTTATTAAGGAAACTTATGGAAAAAATTGTAGACATTATAGAGTCTATTGCCCATGAAAAGGGCTTAGATATTAACGAAGTTCGTAACACAGTCACCCTAGCATTAGTGAAAACTGCTAAAAAAATTTATGGTGGCGAATATGAATATGGCGCTGAAATTGACCCAGCAACCAAAACACTTAAACTCTATCAAAAAGTTACTGTCGTCAGCCCTGATGATGAGCGTTTATTGGAGGGAAATGAAAATTTTATTGCCATAAAAGAGGCTAAAGAAGTTGATCCTGAAATTGAAATTGGTGATGAATTAACCTATGAGCTTCCTCTTGATAATTTAGGCAGAACCGCTGCAGCAACACTTCAGCGAGAATTAGAGTACCACATTCAACGTTTATTAGAAAATAATATTTTTGACAAATACCAAAAGTTAGTTGGCAAAACTGTTTTTGGCAGCGTTGTACGTATTGATAACGATGAAAATACCTATATTGAAATTGATGAGATTAGAGCGGTTTTACCTCGTAAAAACCGTATTAAAGGTGAAAAATTTAAAGTGGGAAATGTCGTTAAATCTGTCATTCGTAAAGTTCTCATCGACAAATCTCAAGGAATGTATGTCGAACTTTCCCGTACCAGTCCTAAATTTTTAGAATCTCTTTTAGAATTAGAAGTACCCGAAATCAAAGATGGGCTGATCAAAATCATGGGGAGTGCACGTATTCCAGGCGATCGTGCTAAAATTTCATTGATGTCCTTGCATCCAAACATTGATGCCGTCGGCGCAACCGTTGGAACAAAAGGCGCTCGAATCAATGCCGTAAGTAAAGAGTTACACAATGAAAATATTGATTGTATTGAGTTTTCAAGTATTCCTGAAATTTTTATCTCACGCGCATTAAGCCCTGCGATTATTTCAAATGTAAAAATTCAAAATGGCAAAGCAATCGTCACTCTTCCAAGCGATCAAAAATCTAAAGCTATTGGAAAAAATGGTATCAACATTCGTCTTACTTCTATGCTGACGGGTATGGAAATTGAGCTCGTTGAATCTGGAGCATCTACTGCTACAGAAACATCTTCAGATGAACAACAAGCACAACGTGATCCAAACGCCCTTAAAAATCTCTTTGGCAATTTATAATACTTTTTACATGTAAAGCCTAAAAAACTTTACATGTAACGTTTTTTAATCTGTTTTCTCTTTAACGTACGAAGCACCTTGATTGATCTTCTCTTTTGTCCATTCTGCACCATCTCGTGTATCTTTTTTAATACCACCCCATGTCGCACATCCGCTTAAAAGCGTTACAAACAAAATAGTTACAATATATTTCATAGAGTTCTCCTTTTAAAATGTGGATTAAGTTTTGTTAAAACCAAATCAGCAATTATATTACCAAGTAACGTTAAAAATGAAGAGATGATCAAGATACCCATAATCACAGGATAATCTCGACTGAGTGCACTTTGATAAAATAAAAGCCCCATCCCATTAATAGCAAAAATGGATTCTAAAATAACACTTCCCCCAATTAATCCTGGCAAAGAAAGTCCTAACATCGTCACAAGAGGAGGAGAAAGATTGGGTAAAATAAAGCGTATTAAAAGCGCTCTACCCTCAACACCTCTACTTCGTGCAAAAAAGATATAGTCACTCTTTAGGATGTTCAGTGTCAAGCTTCTCACATAAATTATCAAACTACCCAGTCCACCAAAAATCATGACAAAAATAGGCAATACCAAATGCCATGCGACATCTATAAAATAACGCCATCCAACGTAGTTCATCCCCTGCGAATGCAATCCAGAAATGGGAAAAATCTTCCACTCAACTGCGAAAAAAATAACCAACACTAAGGCAAGATAAAAAGAAGGCATTGCATAACTCACCAATGCAAACTGCTTAATCGTTTTATCATACAGACTCTTTGACTTCATCGCAGATTTAATTCCCCAATAAAGGGCTAACACAAAAACAAAAAGCATACTTATGACATTCATGAAAAGGGTAATAGGTAAGCGCTCCAAAATCTCTTCACGCACTAATTTTCCACTGGCAAAAGAGATGCCAAAATCAAGCTGTATGATTGCTTTAAACCACGAAAAAAACTGCATCCATAAAGATTGATCAAGCCCATAAACACGTTTGAGTTGTTCTAAGGATTCAGGCGTAATATTGGGATTCAAATCACCACTGGCAAAAAAAGAGTTTGGAGCTAGATGAATAGCTCCAAAAGAGATAAGCGAAATAAGGCAAAGCATCAGAGCTACGTACAAAAGTTTTTGTAGCACAAGCTTCATAGTTTTGCTTACTTTTGTTTATCCCAAGCAAGAACGGTATGACCTTCATCATCTGTCTCATCCATGCCCATACCCATAATATTATACCCAGCGTCTACATAATGAATTTCACCCGTTACCCCACTCGCAAGGTCACTAAGCAGATACATACCGCTGTTGCCTACTTCATCGGTTGTTACATTTTTACGAAGAGGAGCATTGACTTCATTCCAATTTAAAATCATTCTAAAATCACCAATTCCACTGGCGGCTAACGTTTTAATAGGTCCTGCACTAATCGCATTCACACGAATACCACGGCTCCCTAAATCAACCGCTAAATAGCGAACACATGACTCAAGAGCTGCTTTTGCCACACCCATAACATTGTAATGAGGAACATAACGAGGTCCACCTAAATAAGAGAGTGTCAGCACCGAAGCATTGTCATTCATAACAGGTAAACACGCACGGGTTAAAGCAACCAATGAGTACGCAGACGTTCCAAGCGCAATATCAAACGCTTCTTTCGTCGTATCGACGAAATGTCCACTCAATGCCTCTTTTGGCGCATACGCAACAGAGTGAACCACAAAATCAATCTTTCCAAAATCTTTTTCTAAAGACGCGGTAAGTGCTTCTAAGTGCGCTGGATTGTTAATGTCTAGTTCATACACTTTATCGCAACCAAACTCTTCAGCAATAGGGCGTACCCTCTTTTCTAACTGCTCATTCAAATAGGTAAACGCTAACTCTGCACCTTGTTCCTTACACGCTTTAGCAATGCCATATGCGATTGATTTGTTATTCGCAATTCCGACAATAAGACCTTTTTTGCCCTTCATAAACATCTACTAAACTCCTCTTATTTTTTAACACTATCAGCAATGCGAATCATCTCGCAAAATGCCTCTTCATTCCAACTCGCCGTTCCTACCAAAACACCATCACACTCTTTTACATGTAAAATAGATTCAATGTTTTCTACTTTCACACTTCCTCCGTACAAAAGAGGTTTTGAAAGCTTTTCTCGTAACCGTTCTAAAACCTCTTCTATATCTTCCAATCGTGCACTTAATCCCGTACCAATCGCCCAAACAGGCTCGTAGGCAATAATGAGTTTTTCATAGTGAATATCAATGCCCTCAAACTGCTCCCACAAATAGCTCATCACAGCATCAATACCTTGCATACGAACTTCTGCTGGTTCACCCACACAATAAATAATTTCTGCATCTCTGGCTTTAGCAAAATCATACTTTTGAGCAATGAACGCATGGGACTCTTTTAAAATATGACGGCGTTCACTATGACCAATTAATACCGTCTCAATCCCAAACTCTTCAAGCTGTTCAAAACCGATTTCACCTGTAAAAGAACCATTTTGCACAGGGTAAAAATTTTGCGCACCCACTTTGAGATTTTTGACCTCATCAAAAGAGTTTAATGCCGTAAAAGGAGCAAAAATACGAACTTCTTGCTCACTTTTTGTGCGAGTCATACATGCTTGAATGCTCTTAATAAAACTATCCGCTTTGGCACGGGTATAATTTGTTTTGAAGTTTGAGGCAATCATCATGCTTAGAGGTTCTCACTTTTTGCAAGGACTTTAACACCAGGAAGTTCTTTTCCTTCAATAAGCTCTAAACTAGCCCCACCACCTGTGGAGATAAATGTCATCTCATCCGCATCTCCCGCACGAGCGACCACATCTGCCGTATCGCCGCCACCAACAACGGTTGTGGCATGCGCTTCTGCAATCACATGGGACATTTTAAAGCTTCCTTTGGAAAATTTCTCAAGCTCAAACACACCCATCGGGCCATTCCACAAAATGGTCTGAGCGTCCGCTAAGGCTTCTCTAAAGAGTCGTGAAGTCGCAGGTCCAATGTCAAGTCCCATCCATCCCTTAGGAATCTCTTGAACCGTGACAAATTTAATGGTCGCATCTTGTGAGCAGGTTTGTGCAGCAACGACGTCCACAGGCAAATAAATCTTAACGCCCAAACGTTTTGCCTCTTCCATCACACGATTCGCTTCATCCAGCAAATCATCCTCAACAATGGAATTTCCAATATCAAGCCCTTGTGCTTTTAAAAAGGTAAACGCCATACCGCCACCAATCACGAGTTTATCCACGCGAGGCAATAAATTAACCAAAGCTTGAAGCTTACCACTCACTTTACTTCCACCCACAACCGCCACAAACGGACGTGTTGGACGGCGAAGGAGATTGCGTGAAAACTCTATCTCTTTCTGGAGCAAAAATCCAGCAGCCGATGTTTTTTCATTGAAATAGTGCGTAATCGCCTCAACTGAAGCGTGCGCTCTATGACACACGCCAAACGCATCGTTAATGTAGACATCTGCCATATCTGCTAAGGCTTTGGCAAACTCCTCATCATTGGCTGTTTCACCCTTATTAAAGCGTAAATTCTCAAGCAAAAGGACTTCGCCTGATTGCAAAGCAGCCGCTTTTTCAACCGCATCCTTGCCAATGACGTCGGAACTTAAAATGACCTCTTTATCTAAAAGGCGTTTGAGTCGCATCTGCACAGGAGCAAGGGAGTATTTTTCATCCACAACACCCTTAGGACGACCTAAATGGCTTGCTAAGATAATAGAACAGCCATGATCTAAACAATAACGAATCGTAGGAATAGCGGAGCGCACACGTCTATCATCGGTAATATTGGTAAACTCATCCAAAGGGACATTAAAATCACAACGAATAAAAACTTTTTTTCCTGCAATATCGAGATCTCGAATCGAGCGAATCATGCCTTATCCTTTACTTGCTAATGTGCAATGCCATATCAACCAAACGGGTTGAATAGCCCCACTCATTGTCATACCACGCCATAATTTTAATCATATCACCACAAATCACTTGGGTTAAATCCACCGCTACAATGGAACTCCATGAACTAGAAAGAAAATCTTGAGAAACCCTCTGTTCTACATCCACTTCCAAAATACCTTTAAGCACACCCTGCGCTTTTTCGGTTAAAATCGCGTTGACTTCTTCTTTGGTTGTTGCTTTTTTCACAACCACATTTAAATCTACCATAGAAACATTCGGTGTTGGAACACGCACACTTTGACCGTGCAATCTCCCTTTTAAATGAGGTAAAACCAGCCCAATTGCTTTGGCTGCACCTGTGGTGGTAGGAATCATATTTACTGCAGCCGCACGGGAACGACGTAAATCGTTTTTGCGGTGCTTCACATCCAAAATATTTTGATCATTGGTATACGAGTGAACGGTTGTCATCAAACCTTTATCAATGCCAAACGCATCGTCTAAAATTTTTGCCACAGGACCTAAACAGTTTGTGGTACAACTCGCATTTGAGATAATCGCTTGATTTGCGTATTTATCTTCATTGACACCAATCACAAACGTTGGGGTATCGTCTTTTGCAGGGGCTGAGAGAATTACTTTTTTGATGCCATTGTCAATAAAAACTTGTGTATCTTTTTGTGTTAAAAGCGCACCCGTACACTCTAAAACAACATCCACACCATAGTCAGCAAAATTAAGCTCCTTTGGGTCACGCGTAGAAAACATTTTCACTTTGGATTTACCCATTTGCATATAATCATTCTCAAGCAACTCAACGTGCCCAGCGAAAACACCATGTACGCTATCGTATTTGAGTAACTGTTTTGTGGTAGCACGATCTGCTGTATCGTTGACGCATACCAACTCAACATCATCTCTTGAATCAACAATTCTAGCAACGCATCTTCCAATGCGACCAAATCCATTTATAGCAATTTTGAGTGCCATAGGTTTTCCTTTTGATATAATAGTCATTTTTATCGTATTTACTTTACATAGAAAAGCGAATCATTTTAGCAAAAATGATGTATAAAAAAGTTTAAAGTCTACGGAGATACACGTTGAATATTGCTATTTTTGGAGGATCGTTTGATCCTCCACATTCGGGGCATGAGTCCATTGTTACTAAAGCCCTTGAAGTCTTGGATATTGATAAGTTGCTTATTGTCACAACGTACCTGAGTCCTTTTAAAGAGAGTTTTTGTGCGCCAGCTAAGCTTCGTCAAAACTGGCTTGCACAGATGTTTAAAGGCATCGAAAAAGTAGAAATTTTTTCCTATGAATGTGACCAAAAACGGCAAGTTCCCACCATTGAAACCGTTTTACATGTAAAAAGTCTTTACCCTGATTCAAAACTTTATCTCATTGTTGGAAGTGATTCGTATGCAACGCTTCCTAAATGGAACCGCTATGAAGAACTTTGCACGCTTGTTGAGTTTGTTGTTGCACCGCGTGGAACATTTACTCCCCCCAAAGACTTGAAAATTTTACCAATTCATGTTAATATCAGCTCTTCAAAGCTACGCTCATTTTTAGACAAACGTTTTATCCCAAAAGCCATTGAAAATGAAGTGATAGCCTTTTACACAAGGAATCCAATGGATAATAGAATTGAAAGAATCGTCACTGCTTTAAGTGATAAAAAAGCAGAAGATATTCAAGTGTTTGATATGAGTGGCAAAGACTATTTTGTAAATACCGTCATTATTGCAACAACCATGGGTGAGAGACACGGACTTTCACTCTTAGATCACCTTAAAACGGAACTTAAAGGTGCGGGTGAGAGCTTTTTAAATGTCGATGCAGACGATAACTGGACTGTTATTGATATGGGAGATATGCTCATTCATCTTATGACTCCACAATACCGCCAAAAATATAACTTAGAAACTTTCTTGAAAGAGAGAGAAGAAGAGATGAAAAAAGTGCGAGGCGTTGAATAAAACGTGTTAAAAACCTCTTAGGTCTTGCCTAAGAGGTTTGATTGACCTTACAGTTTAGCGTCAGGTTTTGGTGTTTTTGCTGTACTCTCTGGTAATTCTGGATACGTAACCGCGGGTTTTCTTCCTTTTAATGCTTTCAAAAATGTTTCAATTTTTGCAGCCTCTGCATCGTTAATCGTAATACCAAGCTGTGTACTTCCCATCTCTTGAATGGCTTCTTTGAGTGTCCAAATCGCACCATTGTGATAGTAAGGCGCTGTTTCAGTGATATTTCGTAGTGTTGGCGTTTTCACCATACCATCTTTATCCCCCGAAAAACCGCCAAGAGAAGCAAATTTGTATTTACCTGCCACTTGGAATGGTTGCATCGTTCCACCTAAAGCCACACCGTTGTGACATGCCGCACATCCTTTATCCATAAAAACTTCAAGTCCCTCTTTTTCTGCTTTGCTTAGAGCATTATCATTACCATTCATAAAATCATCAAAACGAGAAGGAGTAATGAGTGTTTTTTCAAAAATAGCAATCGTTGACGTGATTTTTTCAAAGCTAATTTTGACATTATCTCCATACGCAAATTTAAATTCATTGACATACTCAGGGATAGAATTAATACGTTGCTCAACTAACTTAGGTGGTGCTGCCATCTCAGGACCTGCTTGAACAGGACCTTGTGCTTGATCGGCTAAGTGAGGACTTCTACCATCCCAAAACTGCGCTTTAAAGAAGGCTGAATTGTATACAGTCGGAGAGTTTAGGTGTGCAGGATTGGCTGTCCAACCATGCCCAATCGCTGCTGCAATGCCATCTGCACCGCCTAAAGCTAAATTATGACAGGTATTACAACTAATTAAAGAACTTTTGGACATACGAGGGTCAAAGTAGAGTTTTTTGCCCAATTCTACTTTGGCATCGGTGATTGGATCTTTGGGATCATCAATCAATTTTAAAAGCTCTAATTGACTGGTTGGAATGGCTTCAATACCATTATCTTTCACCTTTTGAACCAAATTATTTGCCCCCAAAACAACCGTTGCACTAAGTGCACACAGACTAAGTACCTTAGAAATTTGCATTTCTTCTCCTTTTTAAGATTATAAATTACTTTAAGAATATTTATCTTAAATAGTAATTAATATTGTTTAGAATTAGTTTTCATTTAGTTATGTGTTACATTTTGTTAATTACATACTAAGGCATGCTTTTATAAAATATCTTTTTACATGTAAAGGTTACTTATGGAACGATTTAGAGATATTTTAAAAGCAAGTAATTTAAAATCAACCTATCAGCGTTTGGCTATTTTAGAGTGTATTGATACCCATGGGCATATTGATATTGAAACACTTTTTGAACTTATCCTGCAAAAATATCCAACCATGTCTAAAGCCACGTTGTACAGAAATATTAATGATTTACTTGCATTTTATATTTTAGAAGAAGTTAAATTACCACAGCAAAAGCAAAAATACGAAATTAAAAAAGTTCCACATATTCATCTTTTATGTTCCCACTGTGGTAATGTAGAAGATATATTTGTAGAAACGAAACCGCTTTTAGAAACCATCTTTTTTCAAAGTGGCTTTGAAATTAGTAGTAGTTTTATCGTCATGAATGGTATTTGTAAACGATGTTCTGGTAAAAAATAAATATAAATCTACTAGATTACATCGTCTTATTTTTTTATAGATGTTCTTAAGAAGCATTTAAACAAGCAGTTATAGCTCTTTATACTGCTAAAAATAGTGGAAGAAATTGTATTCAATGTTACACAAACGCAGATAATACATCTGCAAAAACGCCATTTTAATCTTTACATGTAAAGGTTAAAACCAACCCTCTTTTTGAGTCTGCTTTTCCAACTCATTTTCGATACCATCATCTAATGCATGTAAAAAATCAAATCCACTACTCTTTTCAACCGTATCAATGTTAACGATAAATTTCTCAAGAGGTGTATTGGCTTTTGCATTTTGAGGTATCACAAATGCTAAAGCTTTCAAACTTCCATCGGCTTGTATTCCCACATAAATTTTATAAAAAGCATCAGGAATTTCAACCCAATACGAGCTCTTAAGACGCTTAACATTCGTATTAAACAATGGTCCTGTATAAACCCATACGCTCTTAAATTTTTGCGTAAACACTTCAAATTCCAAGCTTTCTAAACGTTGCCACAGTTTTTGATTCAGAGACGGTTTTTGAGGCGTGATATTGGTCATTAAAAACGTCTCTTCTTGTGCTTTTTTACCATAGAGCTGCGCAATGGCTCGATTGGGAGCCATATGTCCTCTATCATACCCGCTATTGGTATAATCAGACGTACCAATCACACCAAAATTTCGCCAATCTGAAGTAAAATTTTCAGGACGCTTTAATGGCTGTGACGCTTTAGGAGCACTCAATTTATAAACAACCCACAAAGGATTTCCCCGTATGTCAGAATAACCAACCATGAAGGCATCATTACGAAAAATACGGGTAAAGGTTTGCAAGCCATCTCTGGTTGCTTTGGGAATGCCTTGAAACACCATCGTATCTCTAGCAACAAAGAGCTCATACGTGTAAGAGAGCCCTCCTAAAAGGAGAGCTATCAAAAGAAGTTTTGGATATTTAATAAGAAGAGTTAAAAAAGAGTAGGCTAAAGGCGATTTTCTCACAAAAAACTCTACATTCTCTCTTTAGCGGTAATGCCTATGAGTTTCATACCCACACGAAGGGAAAGTGCAACAACCGCAAAAAGCTTCAAGAATTTTTCCTCGTCTACACTTCCTACAACACGATTTTCATTGTAAAATTTATGCAACGAAGCTGCAAGGTTTTTGAGATATTCCGTTACTTTTTGAACTTGCCTTGAATGAAATGCATCTTCGAGTACTTCAGGCAATAAGAGTGCGCTAAAAAGAAGATTTTGTGCCTCTTCACTCATGTTTTCAAGAGGAACATTCTCTACATCCGCAATGCTTTTTCCAGCTTTTGCAAAAATTTGATTGATGCGTGCATGAGCATAATTGATATAAAAAATAGGGTTATTGCTATCTTCTTGTTTAAAGACATCCACATCAAATTCAAGATGTGTGTCAGATTTTTTACTTAAAAAGACAAAGCGTAAAGCATCGCTTCCCACTTCACTCACAACATCACTCATCAAAATAAAGTTTCCCGCACGTTTGCTCATTTTATAAGGCTCACCACCTTTTAAAAGTGAAACCATCTGCGCCAATAAAACCTCAAGTTTTGACTCATCATAGCCTAAAAAGTTGATTGCAGCCTTTACTCTCGTGATGTAGCCATGATGATCTGCACCCCAAATATTAATGTATTTGTCATAATTTCGTTGAAATTTATTATCATGGTAAATAATATCGCCTGCTAAATAGGTAGGTCTTCCATCTTCTCGCACAACTACACGATCTTTTTCATCCCCTAATTCAGTAGAGCGAATCCAAACTTTACCGCCATCTTCATAGGTTTTTTGATGTTCTTGAAGCTTAGTAAAACTCTCATCCCATCTATCATAAAGTGATTTTTCACTGACAAACTGCTCAAAATAAATGCCAACATCAGCAAGATTAGACTTAATGAGTTCCAACATTTTGTCTTTGCCCCACGCAGAGAGCACAGCGATATTAGCTTCATCCTCAAAAATGATACTTCCAAGCTCCACTTTAGCGACATGCGCTAAATCAACAATATACTCACCACGATAAAACTCTTCTGGCCACGTTACATGTAAACCTAAAATGTTCTCGCGTCCTGATAAATAAATTGAAAGCCCCAAAAGGTCAACCTGATTTCCTGCATCATTAACATAATACTCTGTTGTAATGTGATAGCCTAAATGTTGACCAATACGAGCAAGCGCATCACCAATCACCGCACCTCTTGCATGTCCAATATGCAAAGGTCCTGTGGGATTAGCACTCACATACTCCAACAAAATAGATTCATGGTTCTCATCTTTTCCAAAAAGTGACTCATTTTGAATAGCCCAAGTAGCATACTGATCTAAGAAATGCTCACTCAATTTAAAATTGATATACCCTTTAATAGGAGTGACCTCTTTAAAGATGTCCCCCGTATCAAATTGTGCACAGATCTCTTCAGCAATAGCAATAGGAGATTTTTTTAACTCTTTCGCTAATGAAAAAGCAATAGGAGTAGCATAATGACCAAAAAAAAGATTCGCAGGTTTTTCTAAAACAAATTCTCTTTGTAACTTTTCTGTAATAGCACGAATAACCGATTTTTTCAATACTAAACCTTATACAGATTTTTTATCATCTGCTGAAGTGGTTGTTGCAGTCGCTTCTGATTTTGTCTCTTTCGCTTCAACTTTTTCAACATTTTCAGTTGACTCTTCATCTTCCTTAACTGCTTTTTTAAAATTTTTAATACCAGAGCCTAACCCTTTAGCAAGTTCGGGAATTTTTTTTGCTCCAAAAAGCAATACAACAATCAATAAAATAATCAGCAACTGCTGAACACTTGGACCCATCTTTTCTCCTTTAATATTTTTACATGTAAACTTTAAGAGCGCTCATTATAGCATTTTTTTATAAACCAAAATAAAGAAATTTATTCAATATTAGCCCATCTACTAATAAATTCGCTCGTATCCATTAAAGACATTTTTCGTCTTGAAGCATGTGCAATAGCCAATAAATCTTTTGATGCCTTTTTAAAATCATCATTGACCAATACATAATCGTATTCGCCAATGCAGGTCATCTCAGAAACTGCGTTATCTAAACGTTTCTCAATAACTTCATGGCTATCAGTTCCTCGTTTAATCAAACGTTCTTGTAAACTTTTTTGATCAGGAGTTGTAACAAAAACGGAAGTAATTAAATGCCCAAACTTCTCTTGAGCAATTTTATGTCCTTGCACATCAATATCGCAAATGACCAACCTACCTTTTTGAAGTTCTTTTAAAATAGGCTTGAGAGATGTGCCATAATAATTATCATGGACTTTTGCCCATTCTAAAAAGAATCCTGCATCAATATCTCTTTCAAACTCTTCTTTTGAGATAAAATAATAATTGACACCATCTTCTTCACCTTCACGTATCACTCGTGTTGTACTTGAAATAGAAAAATAAGCGTCTTCAATTTCCAACAAAATTTCTTTCATTAAAGAACTTTTTCCTGAACCGCTAGGTCCAGAGATAACAAGAAGATTTCCTTTCACTTTGCCTCATTTTCATCAAATGAAATAGAAATATTAATACGCATTCCCCTCAGTGCTTCTCGTAAAATATCACTTTGTGCAAAACTTGAAATGCTTCTAGAAATACTTTTCTCAATTTCACCACGGATAACTTCTATCTCTTCTTCTTGCTGACAAGGGCTCGCTAAGGCAACAACACTTTTTTCTTCTTCAGCACACTCTTCCCCAAAAGCTTTTTTGATAAGATTTTCACTTAAATCATCCAAAGAGTCTATTCCCGCTTGTATATCATCTGCCTCACCAACAAAAGGAGCGTCAGCCAAAGTTTCATCAGTTTCATCAGTCAATGACATCTCAAACTCCAACGCCTCATCTTCTATTGGTGTTTCTTCAAAAGGTTCTTCCAACGATTCTTTCGGAAGTTTCCATTCCAAAGTATCTTCCCTTATATCCTCTAATTTATCTTCTTCTAATTCTTCTTTCTCATTGGCGTCATCGAGCAAAAATTCTTTCGTTTCTTTAAAGTCATCATCTAAAAAACTCAAACTATCTTCTGGTATCTCTTCTTCATCACTTTCATCTAACAATTGTTTAACTTCATCAATATCATCTTTATCTAAAACACAAGGAACAACATCATCAAATACAAGGTCATCTTCACGAACTTTTGGATCGTCCTCTTCTAAGTCAAAATTAAAATCCTCTAATTCTCCCTTAGATTCATTCTCTAAAGAAAACACATCTTCTTTTAAAGCAACATTTTCAATTTCCTCATCCATAGCAACAGCTTCATCTAAAAGTTCATCTTCAAATTTTATATTATCAAATTCATGCTGCTCTTCATCATGAGGTAAAAATGCTTCATTATCATTATCTTCATTCACCAAAGGGCTCTCTTCCTCTGTTGTCTCCAATGCATCAATTTGGTCAATGTCAAAATGTTTATCTTCCTCTTCTTCCTCGTCAAGGCTTAAATCATCAACTTCCTCTTTTTGACTACTCAAAACATTGCTAACTTTTTCAAGTAATACTAAAAAATCTGTCGGTAAAAAAGGCTTTTCCAAAGAAACATTCACATATTCTGGTTTTTGAGCCCCTCTTTGACAAATATAGATACAATAATCACACCCTATATTCTCTTTGAGTTCATTTAAGGCTGATTCATCATAAAGTTCATTATCGACCAAAATCACATCATAACTGCTAAGTGGAACTAATCCATAGTCGTCAAACTCATCTAACTCATGCCCAGCTTTTTCAGCACTTAGTTTGATTAATCTTGAAACAGCGGGATTATTATTGAGTAGTAACAGGCGCATGCTCACTCCTGAATGAGAATTATTAGCTCTCATTGTAGTATAAAAAAATTTATGATTGCTTTAACGTATAAAAAGAAGTGTTAATTGATTTAATGCTTCTTGAAACTCCCGTTTAAAAAGAAGCATAACAGAGGCCAATGTAACAATAATAACCACCAGAGAAACAGCAATTCTAATTGGAAAACCAACCACTAAAAGATTAAATTGTGGCATGGTTTTCATCAACATTCCAAATACAACATCTAAAAGTAATGAAAAAGCAACAACCGGAAATGAAAGAATAAATCCATAGACAAACATTCCTGTTGTTGCTTTGAGCAGATAATCTACAATATTAAGTTGTGGATAAAATGTTCCTAACGGTAAAAGAGATAAAGAATCCGCAATAAAAATAAGCATTTGATGATGCCCATTAAACGCTAAAACAATCATCAACCCTATTAACGCAAGGATTTGTGATAAGACAGGAATAGATGTACTTGTTTGAGGATCAACCACACTTGCCATAGTAAAGCCCATAACAAAAGACATTTGCATGCCTGCCATTTGCAAAATAGAAAGTGCAATCGTTAAAAAAAGACCTGCAATTAAACCGATTAAGATTTCTGAAACAATAGCCAACGTTAAATTAAGGAATGTTGGTGTTACATGTAAAGCTGGCAAAAGGGGGAATAAAAAAACTACCATAAAAAATGTAATGGAGGTTTTAATGCTCAAAGGAATATTAGCATGAGAAAAAAAAGGGAAAAAAGCAAATAAACCACTGAGCCTTGCAAAAAGAAGAAAAAAAAGAATCACACGGTCTTCACCAAAAAATGCCACAAGTGATTCCATATTAACTCTCCTCTTTTAATCCATCCAGATGAAGATGTCTTACATAGGTACATTGTTTAGCCAATTGTTGATTGTGTGTCACAAGCAAAAGCGCTGCATTTTCTTTTTCAACATACTCAAACAAAACATTCATAACCTCTTGCGCTGTTTTGTCGTCAAGATTACCAGTAGGTTCATCCGCAAAAATGATCTTAGGTTTTTTTGCTAATACCCTTGCAATTGAAACACGTTGCTGCTGTCCACCAGATAGATCTCCCACACGATAATTCATAAATGTAGCAATACCTAAACGCTCTAAAATGCCTTTATCAATGCTTCTGTCGCTAATAACAGAAGCAAGCTCAACATTTTCATTGGAAAGAAAACCTTTAAAAAGATAGTGGGATTGAAAAATAATGCCTACATCATAGCGTCTTAACTTAAGTCTTGCATCATCATTATCATGATAAATATTATGATCACACAAAACTACTTCACCTCGATTGGGTTTTAAAAGTGTTGAACAAATATGAAGTAACGTTGATTTACCACTACCGCTTACACCTAAAATTGCCATAGACTCTTGAGGCGCAAGGCTAAAATTCACATTTTCAAAAAGAGGATAATCAAATGCATGGGAAACATTGTGTACATGGAGTAAAGACATTAACGTCCTTCAAAAGAAGTGGTGAAGAGAAACCTCTTCACCAAAAGTGTTTTACTTATTTAAGTTGCTCAGCAACTTCGCTAGCGAAGTCACATGCTTTTTTCTCTAAGCCTTCACCAAGTTCAAAACGAACATAGCCTACAAGCTCAATTTTTCCACCAAGCTCTTTTGCTTTTTCTTCAACAACTTGTGCAATGGTTTTTTTATCATCCATAACATAGAATTGACTTAAAAGCGTGTATTGTTGGTCAAGTTGTGTATTATCAGCGATGAAGCGATCAATCTGACCAGGAATAATTTTATCCCAGATTTGCTCAGGTTTACCCTGTGCTTTAAGCTCAGCTTCCATCTCTGTTCTTGCAGCTGAAAGTACATCATCTGTAAGTTGTGCACGAGAAACAAACAAAGGCATACGCTTAAGAGGTTTTTTAAGACGTGCTAACTCTTCATTTTCTTTTTCAATATCAGCTTTGATACCAATTGTCTCTTTTTCAATAAACTCAGCATCAAGCTCAGTATAACTTAAAAAACTAGGTTTCATAGCAGCAGCATGCATACACAGATTTCTAATAAACTCACTCGCAGCCATAGCTGTTTTTTCGCTGTCACAATTTGCAGCAATCAACACACCTACACGCCCATTTGAGTGAACATATCCATTAACGACACCGTTAACACCTGCTTTCAGTGTTGCAAAACGTCTAACAACTAGGTTTTCACCGATAGTAGCTACTTTTGTTGCAAAATACTCTTCAAACACAGTACCATCAATGGTTGTTTTCATTAACTCTTCAGTACTTTGAACATTCGTTGCTTGAATATGGGCCGTTGTGTCTTTTGTAAGATTAATAAAACCTTCATTTTTTGCAACAAAGTCAGTCTCTGCATTAATTTCAGTTACTGTTGCCACTTTAAAAGTAGCATCAACACATACATCAACCAGACCTTCACTTGCAAGTCTGTCAGCTTTTTTTGCTGCTTTACCAAGACCTTTTTCTCTTAAAAGGTCTTTTGCCGCTTCAAAGTCACCGTCAGTATCGACAAGTGCTTTTTTACAATCCATCATACCAGCCCCAGTGGACTCGCGTAATTCTTTTACTAAAGCAGCGGTAATCTCAGCCATTATTCACCTTCCTCAACAGAAACGTCTTCTTCACTCACCGCTTCAGTGATAAGCTCTTTTTTCTCATCTTCACTGATTTCAGCCACTTCTTCAGTTGCTGGAGCATCTTTTGAACGAATTTCATAACCCTCAGTCATTGCTTCACACATCTCTTTACAGAAAAGTTGAATTGAGCGAATCGCATCATCATTTCCTGGAATTGGTAAATCAACCACATCTGGATCACAGTTTGTATCAAGTGGCGCAACTACAGTAATTCCAAGACGTCTAGCTTCTTGAACGGCAATTTTTTCTTTAACAGTGTCAATAACAAAAATCATATCAGGAAGATTTTTCATATTACGGATACCGCCGAGGTAATCCAAAAGTTTCTCTTTTTTTCTTCTAAGCATTAACGCTTCTTTTTTTGTTAGAAGGTCAATTTGTCCATCTTCTTCCATTTTCTCAATAATGTCAAGTTTACGGATTGATTGTCTAATGGTTTGGTAGTTCGTCAACATTCCACCTAACCATCTGTGATTTACATATGGCATACCACATTTTTCTGCGTACTCTTTAACAGCTTGGCTTGCTTGTTTTTTTGTTCCAACAAACAACATTGTTTTACCTTCAGCTGCTGCATCTTTAACAACATTGTAGGTATATCTAAAATAACGTAGTGTTTTTTGTAAATCTACGATATAAATATTTTTTCTCTCACCGAAGATGAATTTTTTCATCTTTGGATTCCAGCGTCTTGTTTGGTGTCCGAAGTGTACACCACACTCCAATAGGTCTTTCATGGTTACCATGAAGTCTCTCCTTTGTTTAATTTTGGTTTAGCCTCCACACCCATCAACAGCGTATAACTGCAACCGTAAAGGATTGGTGTGTGTGAGATTTAGGCGGTGATTATAGTTAAAAAAAGTTTAAATTTCGCTTGTTTTCATTTTTAAACTACGAAACGTTTAATTTACTTTGAACAAAAAAAATCTTATAATTGCGCAAATTTTTATATA
>Ga0265295_1001918_pt1 | contig 34869 bp, 52 predicted proteins | sample Munlansysbiofilm_FD_192503 | JGI IMG/M metagenome (GOLD analysis project Ga0265295, IMG submission 192503) | Leachate microbial communities from a municipal landfill in Southern Ontario, Canada - Methane capture system biofilm | ecosystem: Engineered > Solid waste > Landfill > Unclassified ... | reverse complement strand
ACGGAAGAAAAAAGTGGACACTTGTACTGCTTACTGAAGAACTGAAGAAAAAAGAAGGTTTTGAAACAATAAATAAAGAGAGCATCAGGCTTATTCTAAAAAAAGCAAAACTAAACCATGGCTGAGGTGGATGTGATGTATTCAGGAAATCGATACCGAATATAGAGACAGAATGTACAATATTCTTGATCTCTATGAAGAATATGATCCACTAAGACCTATCATATGTCTTGATGAAAAACCAAAACAACTTCTTGGAGGGCAGGAGGATTGGTGATATGGAGACTTTGGTTCAGGAAGTAGATGCATGGAATAAGAAAAGGAATGAACATCGGAATAAGATAAACTGGAAGTTTACGCGGAAACTTGCTGATGAAAAAATGTCAAAGTATTATGTAATATAATTAATTTGCCGGGACACTAGTGTCCATTGATTTACGTACGAAAACATGTCCATTAGAATCAGATATTTCAAAACTAGATTGATTGTATAGCATAGTAGTAAAATATTTCTTGCCTTTGAACCCAGGAGGTCTTGCTTTCTTATCCTTGTTCTTTCTCAGGTTGAAGAAAGACTTGTAATCGTTATCAAGACATTTCAAGGTTCCCTGTAGTACTTTGGAATACACCCATTTATAATCAGGAAAACTTTGTTTGAGTCCGGGTAATTCGTTCTGCTGCTTAATATATCCAATCTTAATTTTGTTCCTGTAAGCATCCTGACGTTTACTAAGTCCAAAGTTATAGATTAATCTGCACTTTTCAGAAAGATCCCATAGAACAAATTCTTGTTCAGGAGTAAGTTCAATTTTAACTGGTAATGTCAACTGCATACGGAAAAAACCCATAATATATAAGGATAATAAGGTCTTTAAGTATTAGCTATAATCTTTGTTCTGTATAGATGCTTTCATCCCCTACCTGTCGCTTCGCTCCGAGGAAGGGGACTCTCGCTCCAAAGTTAAAGCAGTTGCCAGTATATCAGACATTCCTGAGCATATCCTTGTTGAACATTCCGTACTCGTCAAAACCCCTGCGCATGAGCACAAGAATACCCAAAAGTACATTCACCATGGTTGTCACGTAAATAGCTAACATTATGGCAATCTGATACTCTATTGCAACCATGGGGCTTGCCCCGGCAAGTATCTGTCCTGTCATCATACCCGGGATAAAGACAATGCCTATTGTAGCCATATTTGCAATGGTAGGTTTCAATGCAACCCTGATACTCTTACGTAAATATGGAATAAGTGCCTCTGTTTTTTCAGCCCCCATTGAAAGACGGAAAAGATAACGGTTCTCGTTCCTCTGGATCTCTGTGCAAAAATTATCCATTGCTACTACATTGGCCCTCAGTGAATTACCCAGCATCATGCCGGCTATTGGTATGAAATAGCGTGCCTCGAAGAGGTCATTAAGATCTATGATGAAACTATTGAAATATAGAAGCAGGGCATAGTTCGTAAGAGCAAGAGATGCTACCATTGATGGGATCAGATGCCTGATTTTCAGTTCTGCGTTCTTCAATACGGTATGAGATGCTACAAAGACCATGACAAGTACCCATAGTATATTCAAAAGAGCGTTGTTCAAATCAAAAAGAAAGGTCAGGAAAATGCCTGCAAAGACCAGTTGAAGGACCATGCGTATAACGCTCTCAACTGTTGATGATATCAATTTCAAGTCAAGATAATGACTGATAAGGACAGGAACAAGAAGGAGCAGGAATGAGAAGAGCAGACCGGTCAGACCTACTTCGTATGTTTGCACTTAGTTTTCCTCCGAAAAGTCAATGACCTTTACGTGTTCATTCTCCCACTCCCTGTCATGGGATATGGAAATTACGGTCCATTTTGGGTTTTTGAGAAAGATATCCACAACTTTCTGCTTTAGTGCACTGTCAAGTTCTGCTGTGACCTCATCAAGCAGAAAGATGTCCTTTCCCGATAACAAAACCAGAAGAACTACGATCCTTTGCTTTTCCCCTCCTGAAAGCCTGGTATATTCCTTATTGAGGATCTCATGGGTTAAAGATAAATAGGACAAAATTTGTCCAAGCTCATCCCTGTCAAGAGTGGCCTTGTTTGCCTTGAAGGAAAAAATCTCATCAACCAGATCTTTTACTTTCCCATGGGCAATATCTGTATCCTGGGAAACATAAGCAATTCTTTTTCGCAGATCCCATACTGTCTCGGCATTTACAGGAACACCCTCTATGGATATTGTACCAGAATCCTGTACACTAAATCCCATAATAATTCGGAACAACGTTGATTTACCAATTCCCGACCTTCCTTTTATGAGGATCTTATCACCTCTTGCAACAGAGAGATTGAAATCGGACAGAACGGATCGTCCATCATATATAACAGAAAGCTTACTAATGCTCAAAATTTCCATTACTCAGTTTCTCCACTACTAAATAAGCATCCGTTCATTTAAAGATTTATATAAGAATTGAACCTGTATTATGATATTAAAGGCTTTAAGTCAACTACCACCGGTTAAAACCGGTGGCTTGCCTTATTAGATAATCCAGGTTGACCAGACCACTTGTTAAAGAGAAATTATCAAAAACAAGTAGCCGATTGGAAAAAGTGCGACAAGAAGATATTATATGAATTGCGAAATCGCTACCCCCTCCATTTGGGATAATCCTACTATGGCATGCGCTGATGGCAACGTTGGGGTGTGAAGCCCATAGAACAATGTGGAGAAATTCGAAAATCTAACTTGGATAATCTGCTAGGATAAAAGTACTCTGAAGAAACACATGTTGAACCATCACAAGGATCGTCAATCGTAATGAGCGAAATTAGATTGATACGCTCTAACCAAAAGGGTATAGAAACAGACCATTATGGCTTCTTTCACATAATGGAAATTGACAAAGTTTCTCGGTCTATAGATGGCTTCTAAGGTACTAACCATTATTCATACAATATAACTTGGTAAGCCCTATATATTCCCTACGGGGTAGAAGTCCTGCAAAGAATAACAATGACATAGAGGGTAAAGGAAAGAGTAAAAAGCGAAAGATTGTTTGTAATGAACAGTATAGGAGTTCTAAATTTGCCCCAATCCGAAAGGATGCAGACTTACTCTAGGTATCGAAACGTAAGAATGAAGGTACGACCTATGAATGTAAGTAATTCAATTACGCTAACTGAGAAAGCAGAAGCACTTATTGGCAATTCCTCTACATGGAATGAGTACAAAGGTACAACTTCCGAAAGGAGAGATAACAGTAATGAACACGCTAAATCAGACTACGAGAAACTTACAGAGAATTCCAGTTGGAATTACATCGACTGAAATAAAGTGGAAACACAAATCAATAGGCTACAAGTCAGGATTACGAAAGCAGTTATTAAAAATCCAAAACCTAAAAACTGTTGCCCTACATAAAGGGTTATGAGATGCTTGAGCGGTATGAAAGGAAACTTTCACGTACCGTTCTTAGGCGAGAAAGAGGGAGTAATCCCTCTGACTTAGCCGACAAAGAAGTTCGGAATACTTCTCAATAGAACAACAACACTAACCCAGGTAACAATATGTTGACAAACAATAATCCACACTCCTCCCCCACCTGTCAGCCTACGGCTGCCGGGGAAGGAGTCTCCTGCTCCAGTAAGATGAAAAAAAGTTGCATCAAGGTTTTGAAGAGAGAGGGCGAACCAATACGCAGAGTACTGCTGGAAATGGACCTGCTGGATAATTCCGCACGCATTATTTCAGAAGGGGAACACCTATACCTACCTCTGACAGAGAATCCACAGGAAAGTCATTTAATGAACCTGACCGGAGAGTTCGAACTTTCCGAGCACGAGTTTGAGGAACAGAAAGGACAATTAAGGTTTGAAGATCTTCTTGATGAGGTACCGCATTTTGAACTAGTCGGAGATATCGCACTTATAGAAGATAACGTATCAGAGCCTGAAAAAGTGGCTGATGCCATCATGAAGGTGAAGAAAAATGTTAAGACGGTACTTGTCGCCATGAGCCCTGTTGAGGGAGAGTTCAGGACTCGCAGGTTCAGGGTAGTTGCAGGAGAGAAGAGGACATCAACCGTCCACAAGGAATACGGTTGCAGATACTACATCGATCTTGAGCGGGCATACTTCACCCCCCGTCTGGCAACTGAGCGCTCACGCATCCTTGCACAGATAAGCAAAGGCCAGACCGTAGCTGACATGTTCGCAGGTGTTGGCCCTTACAGTATAATGATAGCAAAAAAAAGTTCAGAGATCCGGGTAATCGCCATAGACAAGAATCCCGATGCTGTGGAGTTCCTGCGTCGCAATGTAGAACTCAACTCCACCAGCAACGTGGAGGCAATAGAAGGCGATGCCAACCTCGAAGCTAAAAAGTTTGCCGGGCTGGCCGACCACGTCATCATGAACCTGCCCCATAATGCCAATGAATTCCTTGACGCTGCCGTGAAACTGTGCGCTTCAAACGCCATTATCCACTATTACGATATCACCCCCGAAGCCGACCTTTTCGATAGCTCCCTGAAGCTTGTCGAGGAGGCTGCATCCCGGGCAGGCCGTGCGACTGAACTAATAGAATCACGGGTTGTCCGTTCCTATGCCCCCCATCAGTCCAACGTCTGCATAGAAGTGAAAGTAATATAACCAGGCAGATAAATAAGCGAAATCGTTAAATCATCATATACGATTATAGTGTCGTTCACATTTGCCTCTGTGGCTTAGCGGTATAGCGGCTGATTCGTAATCAGCAGGCCGAGGGTTCGAATCTCTCCAGGGGCTTGATATCTCGGGGTTAAAAGCCCCTTCTTTCTTATTTTTCAATTAGAATAAGTGTTCAGCATTTTTTACCCAGAAGTGCTGGCATTTGTATAATGATGTGCTTGGAGGATTGTTCGCTCAGGTCAAAACCAATGGATTCAGGAATCATTTTTGTAGGAATTTGTGCGTTTGAATCACACCCATTGCATTTGTTTTTTGGGAAATACAAAGGGAGAAAAGGGCTCTGTAGAAAACCTATATTACACTTTATATTAGCATAATAATTTAAAAAGTATTAATCCCCTAGTATTGCTTAGCACAATAAAACACAAAGGTGATGATTGTGTTTGTTCCAGATTGAAAATCTGGAACTCCCATTAAATCTATGATTTAATGGCATATCGTAGAAAAATGGTATATGAATTTGATGAGGAATTAGATCATTTATCAGAATTAATCTTCTTCAACAACCATGCCATGTTAGAGGCGAGATTATACATGGTCTGCATACCCTCAGCATCATCTTTGACATCGCCGGGGTTCAGACCGATACCAAGGTTCCAGTAAGTTGAACCTACGGTGAACATGTTGGTAATGCCGAAAAGGTGATTGATGGTATCATAGGCACGTACTGCACCTGCCCTGCGAACTGCTACCACAGCGGCACCGACTTTTCTGGAAAAGAATTGATCGTTTGCAATAGACACGAATCCTGCACGGTCTATGAGTGCTTTGGTCTCTGTGTTGACATCTGCAAAGTAAGTAGGTGAACCGATCACAATACCATCAGCTTCCTTCATTTTTGCAATGCAATCATTGATGCCGTCATCATCAAAAACACATTTACTGTTCTTATTCTCAAAGCATTTCATACATGCTGTACAGCCATGGACCTTCTTCCCGCCAATATTGATGGTTTCGGTTTCAATGCCTTCAGCTTCGAGTTTGGATGTGAGTTCTTTCAGCATGGCTGCTGTGTTTCCTTCTTTACGTAGGCTTCCGTTTATAGCGACTACTTTCATGTTGACTCCCCTTTCTGCTAATTTAAAATTGTTGATAAAAATATTTTGTTCACAGTCATTTTATACATCTACTTCACAAATAGTAAATGGTGTGACGTTAATCACACCTTGTCCAGCCACACGACGAACAACTTCTACAACCGTCAATGCGTCTTATCTCTTCACCACATTCCGGGCAAACACCCTTCAATGATGTCTGCATTTTAATTGCTTCTCGAGCACTTCCTGGTGTTTCGACTACTCTTTTTATTGTAGCGGTAGCCGAGTCTTTCGTCAATGATCGGATGTAATTAGCCACGATCGAAGGACATGACTTACCATCAGTATCACGGCCCCTACATGCATCACACTGGATCTTACTCCAATGATGTATAAGGCTCTTGATATTTGCCCTTCCCTGCAATGCAAGTGATACAGTGATCGCAAGTGCAGCAGAATGAGCTTTACATCCACCACCGACAGTGGTCATGAACAGCTCCCAAAGGATCGCATCATCAGCATCGCCTACTGGATTATGGAATGATTTACAATATAATTCACCACAACCAGTCGTAAACTTGATCCTTTTACCGTTTACAGTTTCCTTTGGATACAAGTCAATTTCTTTATTGTAATCCGAACCGAAGAGATTCACTCTCTGAAGAAGCTCGCTCTTCTCTTCAGGAGATAAAGCATCCATTGCAAAAGCAAATGTCCTGGGATCCAATATATCGATCTGAGTAGGAGCGATATCTTCTTCAATATCAGCTTCTTCAGCATCTGTATCCCCACATATTTCAAGGAGCTTTATAGTAGCTCTTTCTGATTCTTGGGCAGCAACGATCACCTGATCATCCCTGGAGCCATTACGATAGACCGTGAGACCCTTACAGCCGAGTTTCCAGGCCATCATATACAATTCTCCAATTTGCTTAGATGTAGCGTCATGTTGGAGATTTATGGTCTTTGAGACAGCGTTGTCAACATAGTTCTGGACTGTGGCTTGCATCTTCACATGGTCTTCAGGTGAAACATCAAAAGCTGTGATGAAGTATTCCTTCACATGGTCCGGAACTTCCTTCAGTTCCCTCATCTTCAGAGATGGAGTTCTCCTGAGTATTTCCATCATTTCTTCAGAATAGAAACCTTCTTCCTTCGCCACCTTCTCAAAGAGCGGATGGACTTGAATAAATTCGCTATCAACTATCTTCCTCTTATACACGAAATTAAAATTGGGCTCAATTCCAAATGATACTCCTGCAAATGTTGCAAGTGTACCTGTAGGTGCTATTGTTGTTATCTGGCAATTTCTTGGTGTCTTTTGTGATGGAAGGTTTTCTTGCTGGAATTCAGGGAATATACCAAGTTCACGACCAAGCCTGTTTGATGTAGTCCATCCAACTTCATCAATAAACTTTATGATCTCTCCAACCATTTCACGACCTGCATCACTGTCATAGGGTAATTTCATGTACAACAACATGTCTGCAAGTCCCATGACACCTAATCCAATGGGTCTGGTCTTGTGTGCCATATCATGGATCTCAGCCAATGGGAAATGATTCACATCAATAACTTTATCCAGGAATTTTACTGCAATTTCAGTAACCTTCTTGAGGCGGTCAAAATCAATTACATAAGTTCCATCTTCTGTGCTTTTTAGCATATTGACCAGATTTATTGAACCAAGATTACACACGCCGAATGGAATGAAATAGAACTCACCACATGGATTCGATGATTTGATCGCACCAAGATGAGGAACAGGATTAGTGGAATTTACCGTATCAATGAATATCATTCCGGGTTCACCGGATTCCCAGGCATTCTTGCATATGATATCAAATACCTCACGGGCATCCATAAGGACTACTTTGTTATTATGAGGATCTACCAGTTCAAAATCATCGCCCTTTTCAACAGCGTCCATGAAAACATCAGATACAGCAACTGACAAATTGAAGTTTGTCATCATTTTGTCATTTTTTTTACAAAGGATGAAGTCAAGAATATCCGGATGGTCCACACGAAGAGTACCCATATTTGCACCACGCCTCATACCACCCTGTTTAACTTCTTCAGTAGTTGCATTGATGATCTTCATCCAGCTAAGAGGACCGGATGCAACACCATTTGTTGATGATACCGGAGAACCTTTGGGTCTGGTTGAAGAGAAGTCAAAACCAGTACCACCACCGCTTTTATGGACAACGGCTGTGCTTTTGACCGTTTCCATTATTTCAACCAGATCATCTTCAACAGGTAATATAAAACATGCAGAAAGCTGTTGTCTGTCCCCTTCTTTACCTGCATTTGCCAATGTAGGAGAATTTGGCAAGAAATCAAGCTCGTACATTACATCAAAGAACTCATCTGCTAATTCTTTGTTACCATTTGATATTACAAATGCGACTCTTTCACATAGTCTACTCCAATCCTCACCTTCATGATAATACCTTTTAGTAAGGATATCTTCAGCAATGGGGCTAAGTGTTTTGAATTGCGTTGTTATTCCCATTTTTTCACCTTGCAGTTATAAATAAAATGTCCATCATTTGCACTCCATCAATCAATCAATCAATTAATCTTCAGCTTTATAAAAATCCTTAACATTCAGACTCAAATGGAAACACACAATTATTTTAAAAATATGTTGGCAGAGTTATCAGTTTTAGCCTGATTAGTACTTTTTGCCGTGTTCCAGCCACCCATAATAGAAAGACAGAATCATACAAAATACACTTAATGCACATATAGTTCATGCAGGCTTATTATATAGTTGTTAACAAAAAGTATACCGCATGCGACAATAGAAACTATGAAAAACTTGCCAACATAAGAAATGGAACTATCTCAAAACGTCTCTTGAACTTTATTTCAACATAGAAGAAAACATACAGTAGTCTTTTTTTTATTTACTGGTAAAATGATGATCTTACAAAGTCCAAAAAAACAAAAACCGTAAAAAGCAGACATAAAATAGGGCTGAGTAACTCATTAAAAAATAACTACTCATTAGACAATTAATTGAAAAGCCTGGTGCGGGAGGTGTGATTCGAACACACGAACTCCTACGAGACTAGGCCCTCAACCTAGCGCCTTTGGCCTGGCTGGGCAACCCCCGCATAAGATTTGCTGATGGAATTGTCAATTTAAGTGGAAGAACATTCACTGAAGAGATACATGTTGAAAATTTTGGTGCGGGAGGTGTGATTCGAACACACGAACTCCTACGAGACTAGGCCCTCAACCTAGCGCCTTTGGCCTGGCTGGGCAACCCCCGCATCATGAAGGACATACTATAAAGATAAGGAGAGTAAATCTCCTAAACCAAGTCAGAGAGACTCTAAAATCTGCCCCAGCTGGCCAGCTTTCTCTTTAATAGTTGTTCCTGCATTTATAATTAACTGTTGAACTGTGTATGAACCATCTGATTCCATACTGAAAATGAAAGAATTTTCGTCTTCAGAAACAGTAATGGCATCAATTCCACAAGCCAATTCACATAGTTTACAGAGTATGCATTTCAGTATATCGTCACCAGTTATTTCTGCACCGTTTGGACCAATATGGATAATGTCTTTTGGACATTCTTTCACACAAGCACCACACTGATCACAATTCTCGAACTTAACGATTGGCATATTCTTGTAGCCACATGCCACACCAGCCTGCCATTTTGCATGATCATAGCCATAGCCCATATGGGCAATTGCTTCAAGCACTACCTTCTGACCTTCCTTCAGATCAATGATAGGAATTTTTAGATCAGCAGCCTGAACAGTTTCATCAGATGACACGAGGTCACTTGAATATACCATTTTCGGACCTTCAGCACTGAGAGTCAGAGATACCTTGCATGCGGGGCATTCTGAACCGCAGCTACACTCTTCAACAGGTACGAACTCCCCAATGTCTGTTGTCAAAGGAATAAGGGCAAGCCTTAAAGCTAATTGTTCATCAAAGAGGACCGAAGTATTGTTGTAAATGTTTACATCATCTATAGCAAGAGTTGGTACATCAGAGAGCGATGCTCTCCTTATACCGTTAGCAAAAGCTGCACTTGTATTAGACAATATAAACTTTGCAGACCTCTCAGACAGCTCAAGTATGTCTACTTCCATTGTCATGAGTTCATATCCATTTATTGTTTTAAACCTTTCTTCCGCCCTTTGGACGTGTACCGTCGTGAGGGACAGGAGTTACATCTTGTATTCTACCGATCTTGATACCTGCTCTGGCAAATGATCTAATAGCAGCCTGTGCTCCCGGACCTGGGCTTCTCTGTTTGTTTCCACCCGGTGCACGCACCTTGATGTGAACGCCTTCAATACCCTTGTCTCTAAGGATATCTGCAAGCTGGGAAGCCATCTGCATAGCAGTGTATGGTGAGCTTTCATCGCGCGCTGCTTTTACAACCATCCCACCAGATGATTTGGCGATAGTTTCAGCACCAGTGATATCAGTAACGGTAATGATAGTGTTATTGAATGAGCATTTTATGTGTGCTACACCCCAGATTCCATTTGCTGCCATAACTTACTCCTCCTTTCCTGCAACTGCTGAAGCAATCTGTGCTGGCCTTTCAGGATGTGATTCACCAGTGAGTGGTGAATTACCATAGTAGTCTATATTCATCTCATCAGTATGAGAGATAAGCATGCCAGGAACTGTTACTTTCTGGCCGTTTATTGCAATGTGACCGTGCGTAATGAATTGCCTTGCCTGCCTGGAAGTCCTTGCAAGACCAAGCCTGTACACCTGAGTCTGCAACCTGCGCTCCAGAATTGCTTCAGTTTCGAGTGCAAGAATATCATCAACATTTGCATCAGCTGAAAGGATCGAATATCTCCTAAGTTTGGCAAGAATCTGGTCTGATTCAGCCTCAAGATGACCTGTAAGTTCTGTTTCTGCAGATTCTGCAAGAATCCTACGAGCATCTCCTCTGTACCTTCTAAGAATACTGACTGCTTTCCAAAGTTCCTTTTTGTTACGAAGACCATATTTTTTAAGGAGTTCTACTTCAGTAGCCATCCTGGCTGCCTGCCAAGGATGTTGAGGAGTGTCGTAATTCTTTCTTTTTTTACCCGGATATACCATGTGAGATCACCTTATTTATTTCTTCTTGCTTACGCCAATGGTTGAGCCACGTCTTCCTGTGGATTTTGTTCTCTGACCTCTGACCTTAAGACCTCTTTCGTGCCTCAGACCACGGTATGCTCTAACCTTCTTCAAGTTGTTTATGTCTTCTCTAAAGGTCATCATTATGTCCTGGCCCAGATGATGTTTGTTTTCACCTGAGAGTGGGTCTGCACATCTGTTAAGCATCCAGGTTGGGATGTTCTTTTCGAAATCAGCGATAGCTTCATCGAGCTTTGCAACGTCTTCGTCAGGAAGATAACCGATAGTTTCTTTCGGATTAACTCCTGTACTTTCAACTATGATCTTTGAGGTTCTAAGCCCAATACCGCGAATACCTGTCAACGCATACATTACGGGTTGACCACCCTGAAGGTCAGTATTCATGACACGGACTAAATGTCTTATTTCTTTATCTGCCATTATTGTTTCCTCCTTAGGGACGTATATCGTCCTGTAGCCTCGAAACAAAGTTTCGACACACCCTGTAAAGGGCTAGGCAATTCTAAAGATTAATAGAATAATTTACCCGCATATACTATTTCCTTATTTTCACAATCCATGCAACAGAAAATAGCAATACAAGTGAACACATCCTACAGGCTAATTACATAAATACTTTCCTGTGAAGTCAGTAGTTCCGATTATGTGTAGTTCCGAATGAACACATCCACCTTTCTTCCTTTTGTCCAAATTTATTTTTAAAAATAATGCACAGACCACTCACATGTACCTGATCCATTCAAAATTCTGCATAAACATTGCCCTTATTTTTCACATGTGTATTTAATTTTATATGGCTTACGCTAACCAATTTCTCATTTAGATATATGATTGCATCGAGTGTAAGTTTGTGAAGTATAGGCGGGGTCCACATAATGAATGAGAATACCTGCTTCTTTTGCCTTATAATCAATGAACGTTTGGAGTTGATGATAAACCCAACTGCTGTGCCTCTGCCTGTTTCTTTCGGAGACTTTGTATTCAAGTGCAAACTTTACTATTGCTTTGAGATTCTGTGGTTTGCATCTTGCATAAGAAATTGTCCTATACCGGAAAAGTATTTCAGTTTACGTTTTGCCGATAAAGTTCTCTTCGATTGTAAACGTGCTCAAACAGAGTTTTAATGGGAATGATGTGAAGAACAGGTGGAAGAGACTGAAGAGCTTGTTATTGAGAAACTCAAGCTGAAAAACTTGGTGTAAAGGATTTGGATCTCATGGTAGAAAATGAGGTTCATCTTTAACAGCAGCTAAACATTCTTCAAGGGTTATGTCTGTATAAATTTCCAGCCATTTTCCTGTATGTCTCATATAAGAGAGATTGAAATGTCCATTCCCGGCATATTCCAGACGAGCAAACTTTGTCTCTAAAAATGCTGGTTTATTGTCCTCAAGACGGTAACTGTCCTTTGAACAGAAATAAAAGTAGTTGCGATACCATTTTGTGTAAATATCCACCGTATAAACAGAACATCCTTGAGTAGGTACTGTCTTAATACATTTTGGTTTTAGAAATGAATCAACAAGCTCTCTTGATTTCATCTCGACTTCTGCTTTAACATTTTCTGTTACTTTGTCTTTAGGAGCTTTATGTGGAGTAAAGCGCCACACTTTATGTTTTTTCATTAATCTTCCTATATTTATGTTGTAACGTCGATTTCCAATTTAAACGATTAACGTTACTTTCATTATACATACCCAATATTTATTAATATCGGGTTCTTTTTAAACTTTGATGAAATTTTCCTTTAATCAAGGTACAATTGTCATTCAGGGAGATGCCAAAATACCTAATTCCACATGGGATGAACATTCAAAAACCTTCAGGGCGATGGCCCTGTAGTACCGGGATATCATTGATTATCTTAAAAAAAGGTTAATGATGAAGAAAGGACTAAAACAAACAGTAAAGTAAAATCTAAACTATTAGAATCTGTTAACATCTATTTAACTAATCGTTGAAATACTGATTACTTTCATGAATGAATCCATGGGAGTAGTCAGACAACGCCAACCAAAGCAATAATATAAAAACACTCTCCAAAATGTGTATCAGAGATCTCATAAGGGAATCAATATGATCAAAAGAGATATTATTTTGGGAAGAATGGATGAGTTGCTTCCAGAGTTGAAAAAGAATTATAAGGCAAAGGAGATAGGTTTTTTTGGATCGGTGGTGAGCAATGAATACAAGACCGGCAGCGATATTGACTTTCTTGTTGAGTTTGAGAATGGTGCGGATTTTTTTGATCTCGCAGCCCTTGGAATTTTTCATGAAGACGAGTTTGGGTCAAAGGTAGATATCATCTCGAAACGTGCCGTAAGGAATGAATCGAAGAGCAGGATTTTTTCAGAAGTGATTTATGCGCATGCATGAGTACAGGTTGTTTTAAACTGACATTGATGAGATTGAAGAGCTCACTTCAGGAATGGGCTTCACTGAATTCCTGAACGATAGAAAAACCCAGAAGGCAGTTGTGAAGAATATCGAAATCATTGATGAAGCCGCTAAAAATGTGCCGGATGAGATTAAAACAAGTTATCCAGACATTCCGTTGTGAGTGATTGCCGGTATGCTGAATCGCTTAGCTCATGGTTATTTCGGAATCGATTATGAGATTGTGTGGGATGTAGTTGGCAATAGTTTGATTGGTTTAAGGGATTCTATCCGGGTAATTCTGGTTGAGATCGATTGAGCAGGAAAAACTTAACCCGTCCTACCGGGAAGCGAACTTTATGTGCAGCTTGGTGAAAGTATAAGCTTTATAACTGAAGAAATAACGCCGAGAGGGGGATTCGAACTCCCGAGGGGCTATGCCCCACAAGCTTTCCAGGCTTGCGCCCTACCGCTAGACTATCTCGGCATATGTGACTATTTTGGCTTGCTGCGCCAACCTTGCGGATAAGTGCCAGCATCCATTATTACTCTTTCGGTTGTAGCCACGATTCCATGCTCATTTTCAAGCATTTCCCCAGTATCCATAAGTGCAGTACATAACGCCACTGCCTCTCCTTTTAAGGTGAAAAGACAAATATCATCACCTTTGTTGATATTCTTGTCAAGGCTTAATATACCAGGTGCTGCAATTGCCGCACCTCGACATACAGCATCCACTGCACTGTCACGAATGACAAGTTTAGGAAGATGTGCCAAGCCTTCTTCCATAGGTCTGATAACCTTACGTAAGAATGATTCATCACCATCTTCCTGCAAGAAAACATAAGCATCCTTCAATTCATGGAGAGATACTAGCGTATCTTCCCCGAAGGGACCAGTCTTTGTCCTGCGAAGTTCCTGCATATGAGCGCCACAGCCCAATGCAACGCCAATATCATGACATAACTTGCGCATATAAGTACCAGCCTCACAGCCAACCCTCATAAGTACTGATTTCTCTTTAACATCAAGAACCTCAAGATAATAGATATTCCTCACACGGACCGCACGTTTAACAGCAGAGATGATTGGTGGCATCTGAAAGAGAGGTCCTGTGAATTCTTTACACACTCTAAGAACCTTCCTCTCAGGAACTGCCTCATGTAAAGTCATCAGGCAGATATACTCCTTGCCCGATAAACGAAGAGCAGCAACCGTCTTGGTAGCTTTACCAAGCATAATCGGAAGTACACCAGTTACAATAGGATCAAGTGAACCGGAATGTCCGGCTTTTTTTAGCTCGAGGATATCCTTGACCCAAGCTGTAAGCTCATGGCTTGTAGGACCTACTGGCTTGTCAAGATTGACAACACCCATCTCAATATGTTCCCTGATCGGTCGGTCGTAAGGAGAACAACCATATAATGGACTGGTTTTTGCTTCTGCCTTAAGCACCAATTCACGTTTATGTTCCGAAGCTAAGATACCAGAATTCATAGAACCTGCCAAATATCAGAAATAAGAATTGTTGTCAATGGCACAAGAGATAATATCTGCTATCTGGAATTGATCCCAGGTATTAGAATCGATCACAATGTCATAAACCGAAAGATCGTTAATATCGATATCGTAGATTGTTTTATACCGGACAGACTCTGACGCCTCACGCTTGATCGTTTCACTGAGCTTGTCTTCAAAAGAACCACTTTCCCTTGTGACGATCCTCTCTACACGAACATCAACTGGAGCCTTGAGCCAGACCTTCATGGCATTTTCAGCCATGTGGCCTGCAAGTCTTCCGTCAAGAATAATATTATCACGAGTATTAGCGATTTCCTTCTGACGTTCATCGATCTTAAGATCAATACTGTCATCTGATTCTGCCAGTTCACCAAACTCTGCCAGGGTCATGTCATACTCTTTTGCAAGAGAACGAAAAACCTCTCCTGCAGAGACCATCTCAAGACCATATTTTTCAGAAAGCAAACAGGATACAGTACTAGTACCACTTCCCGGAAGGCCACTAATAGTCAGTAACACTTATACTCCTCCAACATCCAGAGCCTTTCTTATCAACTGACTTACAGCCAGCGAGGCAATGAAATACCAGAATATCCAGTACTGGAAAGGACCTAATATCGTATCAGTCAGTATTTGTTGTCCCCAGAAAGGAAATACAAAAGAAGCGGCATCATGACTACTGATGTAATAGTAAGCCCACATGAACAATGGCAGGGAGATTATACTTATGTATGCCATTGGCTTAAACTGTTGCTTTGACATCTCCATCTGATCCTGCATCATCATTGAGCGCTCTTCCTCCATCTTCTTCATAAGAGCAGTGTTATTGGAAAGTTGAGCTTCTCTGAACTCCTTCTGGAACACCTTCATCTTTTCCTGCGTATTGCGCATCAGATCCCAGTCAATTGTATATTTCTGAATGAGTGACGCGTAAAGCGCAGTAAAAGATGCCATAATGAACAAGACAATATGGAAGTTACTCTCTCCAAGAAGTGTCACTACCGGATCCATGACAAAACCTACAGATTTTCCAAGAGAATCTCTGAAATCCTGTCCAAGCACCACAATACCTAGCATCAGGGAAATACCAAATGCCAGTAAAAATTTATCCAATTGTTTCTTGAATGTTTTTGTAACCAAGGGATAGCCTCTTTTGACTTGGGTTTATTTATAATGGTCCATGATCTTACAGATCTCAGCAAGAACAGAATCTACAGATCCTGTCCCATCTACATTAACAAGAAGTCCGGCATCTTCGTAATACTTGATCAAAGGTTTGGTCTTCTCATTATAAACTGCAAGCCTCTGACGTATGACCTCTTCCTTGTCATCTTCTCTTTGATAGAGCTCACCACCACATGCATCGCAAATACCTTCCTCTTCTGGAGGATTGAACATCATATGGTAACTTTCGCCACAGCTGCAACTGCGACGTCCACTAACCCTTTTTACAAGCTCCTCATCATTTACCTCTATATTGATAACAGTATCAAGAGGTTTATTGATCTCATTGAGAATTACTGTAAGTGCATCTGCCTGCGGAATTGTCCTTGGGTAACCGTCAAGAATGTAACCTTTTTCACAGTCAGATTCCGTTAACCTGTTTCTGATGAGACCTATGAGGACATCATCAGGAACAAGTTTTCCTTTATCCATGTATTCTTTTGCTTTGATCCCAAGTTCAGTTCCATCCCGGACATTTGCCCTGAGGATGTCTCCTGTGGAAATATGGGGAATGTCATAACGTTTCAATAATTCCTTTGCCTGGGTGCCTTTGCCAGCACCCGGTGGGCCAAATAATACAATATTCATAATTAACACCTCATTCCTGTCCAAAGAAGGACCTTACCATTGGATGCATCTCCATCATCTGTTCAGATGCTATATCCTCATACAGACGATACACTATACTTACCGTAAGCAGAAGACCAGTACCACCTGCACCTCCAAGAGTACCAAGCAGACTTGCAATAAGTGTCAGAAGACCTATAAAAGCACCGCCGATGATAGTTACTTTAGGAATATATCTGAGCATGACTTTTTCAATACTTCCTACATTTCTTCTGAAACCTGGGATTTGCATACCGGAATTAAATATCTTCCTTGCTGTGGGTTTTGCGCCCATACCTGTGGTCTCTATCCAGAACAAAGCAAATATGATACCACCTACTATCAGGAAGAATGCATCAACAAACACGTGTAATCCTATCTGCCAAGCAGCAGGCACAGGAGCACCATAACTTGTGAATGATTCCCTGACAAGAGAAGGTATCCAGTCATATGGACTGTTGATCGGAGCCAGGTAGTACATAATGCCGTTGATAGGTGTTGAACCACTGTATTCACCAAGGAAAGTTATTCCCCTACCACTTAACAGAAGACCTATCATTTGCAGATTAGCCTGCAACGCCCTTACAAGAATCATTGGAAGGACTGAAGCGTATATAAGTTTAACAGGAAACTTACCCCTTGCACCTCTTACTGCACTGTGTGCCAGAGGTATCTCAACACGAGTACTTTCCACATAGACAACAACCAGAAAGATGAGTATAGTACTTATAAGTGCAAGTATACCACCGGTTATCAACATGAACATTATACCATCACCTGAGAAGAGGAAATCTGCTTCCACATTCTGCAGGATGTATAACCATTTGGGGAAGAAACCCGTCGGTAAACCGCTTGAATCAGATGTCCAGTTAAATAGAGCGGTCACGATCTGCTGAGAAACACCAGCCACAATGAAAAGACCGACACCTGAACCAATACCCCACTTGGAAACTACTTCGTCCATAAAAAGTACCAGTATACCGCCTATACATATCTGTACAAAGATGATAAATGTAATTACCCCTACATCTACTCCTAAAGTTGCTGCAAGAGCCTGATCCGGCTGAATGTAGCCACCAACAATCTGTGGTAGTGCCTGAAGTACTATCATCACAAAGACCATAAACTTCTGTGCACCCTGGAAGAACGCCTGGTCAGACGGATTGGACATGTCGAGCTTAATGACATCAGCACCAACCAATAGCTGAAGGATAATGGATGCAGTGACAATAGGACCTATACCCAGTAGCATCAGAGAACCAGAAGCTCCGGCAAAAAATGCTCTATAGGATTCGAAAAGATCTAACGAATCCGCTGACAATCCAAATAACGGTACATTTGCAAGCGCAAAATAGAGAATAAGAATTCCAAGAGTCCACATAAGTTTGTTCTTGAAATGAACATGCCCCTCAGGGCTTGCAACCGCTGGCAATTTATTAAAAATTGGTTCCAAATTATCCTTAAGACTCATTAATTCCACCCTTTGAATGGAAAATCCATGCAATTATTATTATTATAAAGTACACCTAAATAGATTTTAACATTTATAAATATGCACCCTTAAATTACACGGAATATAAAATAAATAGTAATGCCAAATGGCATTACTCAGCTATTTCAGTGCAAGATCCACCGGCACTTTCGATCTTTTCCTTTGCACTTGCAGAGAATTCAGCCGCAGTGATGGAAAACTTCTTTGACACCTTACCGGTACCAAGTACCTTGTCAATATCAAGAACAGCAAGGTCAATGACATATGCGCCATCCTGAACTTCGGCAAAACCATCTTCAACAAGCTGATCTGCAAGTTCATCAAGTTCCCCTACATTCACGATAGAAGCATCGTTCAGTGTTTTCAATGGACGTGTAAATCCTCTCTGATGCCCACGTTGATATCCGAGCTGAAGTGCACGAGTAGCATGGTGTTTGTTCTCACCACATCTGCCTCTTCCACCACGGTTGCCGGCACCACGTCTGTTCTTAGCGGTTCCCCCACCACAGGTGCGTGACCCCCTAAATTTTTTTGTGTTGGTCTTTTTAGACATGGTATTACCTCATTTTCTTCAGTAGTTTATTAATGTCTTCACCATGGTTACCAAGAACGCCACCCTGTTGAACAGTCCTCTTCATACCAGCATGGCCCTTCCTTGGTGGATGGAGCCTGAAAACTGGCTTAAGCTTAGGAACATCTTTCACTGTGGCATCACCATCACAAATAGCCTGTGCCAATGCTTTGATGGAATCATATTCCGTATTCTCCGCCACATACTCTTCGGTAAGTTTTAGATCACCTTCAAGTCTTCCGCGGTTGCTGAGCATCTCTTCAAGAGTAGCAGCATCAATTACACCATATGCCACATAGTCCTTTACCTTCTGAATCATTCCTGCATTGTGAGGATCGTCATCAAGAAGGACACAGTGGTTCACTCTATGAAGACGCAGCATCTTGAGGGTATCTTTTATTGTACCCCTTACATTCACGTCCCCACGTACTCTAACCAAAGCGTACATTTTAAGCCTCCTGAGTCTCCACATTTGCAGAAACTCTTACAGTACCTGCATTCTGCAATGCTGTAAATGTTGCCTTTGCGAAGTTCAGAGTTGTCCTTGTAGTACCTTCGGTCCTTGTCCAGACATCCTTGATACCTGCCTTCTCAAGCACTTTCCTTGCAGTATCTCCTGCAGCAAGACCAAGCCCTCTTGGAGCTGGTTTTAGTACTACAATAACACTGCCGACCTTGCCCTGTACCTCTGAAGGCACTGTGTGTTCAAGTCCGCATGCACATTCCCATGAACCGCATCCACGCTTTACCTTAATTATATTAATCTTAGCGTTGCGGATCGCTTTTCTGATTGCAGGTCCTACCTGGACGTCCTTTGCCTGTCCAAGACCGACAAAACCGTTTCCATTGCCAACAATAACAGTTGCTCTGAACTTTACACGACGTCCAGAGTCAGTCATTCTCTGGACCATGTTGATATCAAGAACCTCATCTTCAAGATCAGGTAATAAAATATCGATAATATTATGTTCCCTTATAGGAAGACCTGACTCGATGGCCTCGTCCATAGAAGTGATCTGTCCTTCCTGAACGAGTTTCCCAAGCCTTGTCTGTGGAACCCATGCTTCTTCATATTGATATGCCATGTAATCACCCCTAGTTGAACTCAGCAGAGATCTTCTCCTTAACTGTATCGAACAGTTCAGGTAGATTTGAGCCTTCAATGTACTCTGCTACGTGTTCTCCCCTTACTCTCTCATCTGATGGAAGAACAGATGAGTCGTGAGGAATTTCGAATCCTGCATCTACTATACCTTTCAAGGTTGCATACACGCGTGATCCGGAAGATGATGCCTGGAGTCCTATATCAAGAACGCCGTAATCAAATCCCTTGCTTTGTGCCCTATAACCGAATAACAGACCGGTAAGGTACGCAGCTGTTGTGTTTCCAGTAGATGCCTCGTATCCATACTTTTTAAGTTCTGTTGAAATTGCAGATGAAAGAGTAACATCCCCTTCAGGTTTAGGAGCTACAAGCTGAATCTGCATGTGCCTTGAACTCTTGCGTACTACCACACGATCCTCTTTTGAAAGAATTAACTTGAGTCTCTGGTGGTAATCAGTACGCCCTTCTCTTCGTCGTCTGAATGCGACTTTATATCTAGGTCCTGTTGCCATGATTATTCCTCGTGCTTTATTAGCTTCTCTGACTCAAGTTGTGTCTTAAGGTGCGCTACACTGCGGTATTCTCCACCTTTTGCCTTACGGTAAACTTTACAGTAAGTAGACCTATCCAATGAACCATCTTCACGCATTTGTTTAAGTTCCTTCCTCAGAGCACGGATCTTTTTCATCCATTGCTCTTTGCGAGGATTACGTGCGCCTTTCCTGCCTTTCCTCCTACCATGTCCTTTTCGATGACCATACTTGCGCTTGTCATCTCTTATTCTTGCACGACCACGGCTTACGCCTTTGGCGGGTATAGCTTCAACACTGCCAGCTTCTATGAGTTCACGTATATCAGCTCTTGTAATAGCCACTGCTATCTCTGCTGAGGCTTCGGGATCCAGCCAGACCCTGTGCAAGCCACAACCTAATACCTGAGAAGCTATTCTTTTCTGGTTTGAAAGATCTGTCATCTTACTCACCCCTTGTTGGGTTGAGGACCTTAATAGAAAGCTCTGCAGCCTTTGCCTCAATTATTGACTTCTTTCTTCCGCCAACCTTAGCAGATATCCTGACAGCTTCCTTGCTTGCATCCACAACATCAAGTTGTCCAACTGTGAATACAAGGACTTCTGCATATCCTGATGGATGCAGACCTTTTACAGCAGCTGGGCTTCCATAGCCTACCTGAGCAAGAGCGCCTTTTGCTCTGATGTGTCTGCGCTGTTTACCATGAAGACCTCTTGGACGCCTCCAGTTAGAATCCAGACGCATATACTTGTGACTGTCTGCCCTCTTGAAATCAGGTTTTTTGTGCTTCTGGATTTTCCTTACCTTAAACAGGCGTTTAATTTTATCATCCATTCAAATCACCTACACTATCTTCTCCACTATATATATCCCATCCTGGAATACACGCGGATCGAATCTCTTGATTCGGGTTGCCTGTTCGATGTTAGCTGCTGTTTGGCCGACATCTTCCTTGTTGATACCAGTAATGGTAATCTCGTCTGCTGTAGTCTTTACCTTGGACTCGCCAAGAATATTTGCAGAACGTGATTTTTTCTCTCCAAGGAAATTGCTGATCATTAGCCGTTTTCCTTCAACCTTGAGTTGCATAGGAAAGTGAGCATAAACTACCTTCATGCGATATTCAAATCCATCGACAACACCTTTGATCATATTTGCAACATGTGACGCAAATGTTCCGACCATTGCCTTCTGGCTCTTCTTTGTGATAGATGAGTCTATAATGACCTCAGAACCTACAACCTCAATATTGATTCCCGGGTACCAGAAAGTCCTTTCGCTTTTGCCTTTTGGCCCTGATGTTGTCAGGAGCTGGCCCACGAAAGTAACAGTCACACCGTCAGGGATAGGGATTACTTTCTTTATTTCTTTTGCCATGTGACATCACATCCATCAGTACACATATGCAAGTAACTGTCCACCAACATTATTCTCACGAGCTTCGTACTGTGATATTACACCATTTGAGGTTGTCAATATCAATGTTCCAAAGTTCTTTGCGGGAAGAAACTGCTTTTCCCATCTTTCAAAGTCTGCAGCTCCCACAGAATAACGTGGTTTGATAGCACCACACTTGTTGATCCTACCAATAAGTTCTACCTTGTAAATTCCCGCCTTACCGTCTTCGACGAATTCAAATTCACCGACATAGCCACGGTCCTGCATAACTTTCAGGACAGTGCCGATGAGTTTTGATGCGGGTCTAATGATACAGGACTCTTTACCAATTACCTCTGCATTCTTTATCGTAGATAAAGCGTCAGCAAGCGGATCTAATAATACCATCTCTTTCACCTCACGTATACTTTTCAAATCCCATATCGTGGGCAATCTCACGGAAACATTGTCTGCAAAGATAAATATCATATTTTCTTACAAGACCTTGTTTTCTTCCGCATCTCTTACATTCATTTGCCCCTCTTCCAAAGCTCTTAGTGGTTTGAACCATTTTATATTACCTCCACGGAGTATTTGTCTTTGAAGAAAGCAACTGTATCCTCTTTTGTTATCTTGTGAGATGCAGGGATCTTTCTCTTAACTATCCGTCTTTTGTTGACCCTGTAACCAGGACGGTTAACAATTATATTGACATCCATACCAAAGATGCCGATATTAGGATCATATCTCATGCCCGGGAAATCAGTGTGTTCCTCAATACCAAAGGCAACATTCCCATACTTATCAAACTGGGATGAACTAAGCTTGCTCTCTACAATATCAAGTGCTTTTTTAATAAATTTTTCTGCACGGTTGGCCCTGAGAGTAACTTTACAACCAATTGGTTCACCCTTCTTAATACCAAATGCTGGAAGAGTTCTTTTTGAATAGGTTCTGACAACAGATTGCCCAGTGATCTCAGCAAGGATACTTTCAGCATCCACAAGGTGCTGGCCACTTTCACCGACACCCATATGAACAACAATCTTTTCCACAATAGGCGTTCTCATTGGATTACTCAACTACCTCACCACCTAATTTGATCTCAGGTTCCTTCTTGCCTATGATAACGACAAAATCTTCGATTGTCTCGAAATCATAGTCTCCGGATATTGAGACGGTATTATACCTGGAACTTCTTACTGTGTTGATCTCTTTGATAGTACCTATCTCACCAGTATGTCTACCACCAACGATCAGAGCAAGATTACCAACCTCGTATTTGATATGCTTGACAATTTCCTTGTCAGGCAGGGAGAGGATGATCGAATCCTTTGGCTTGTACTCATTGGAACCTAAAAGGTTTGTACCGTCATTAAGATTAAGCTGTACAGCTCCACCTTTTATGATAGTCTTGCCGTTGATCCTGCAAAGCTTATTTACATTGGAATCTTCCAGTTTATGAACCTCAAGTCTTCCCTTACGATCCAGTAACATACGGTATGCTGCATCTTCAAGAGGAATTGAAATTACATCTAAAAGACCTACAGGGAATCTAAGATCCTTTCTGACAATACCATCAACTAATACACTGCCTTCTGAAAGAATGCGCTTTGCTTCTGCACGGGTGTCTACAACACCCAGCATATCCCTCAGGACTACACTCAGAGGAATACTCTGCTGCTTGTTATGTGGACCCGGTCTTGTTGATGTGACCCATTTATTGGATTTCTTTGAAATCTGCCAGCTGTTAGGGACAGAGATTCTTTTCTGATGTTTGCCCACAAAATCACCTGTTATTAATAATATCTTTTCTGTGTTTATCCTTCATTTCAAGACTTGTGATCATTACATTTGAAGGGTAGACAGGTCTTGCAACCTCGGTTCCATCTGCTTTTGAAACTGTTACACCTTCTACAACGATCGTTCCGTGCTTAAGGGAAACTGCTTCCACTATTCCAGAAGTTCCTGCGTGATCTCCACGCATTAACTTTACAGTGTCACCAACAATAATATTGGCCGTACGACAACTGTATTTGTCACGGAGATCCTTTGAAAGAGGAGCACCCATAAATTTCTGTTTGATGTGCAGAGGAGCAGTATATCTTGTTTTTCTCTGTTTTCTTGGTTGATTTGATACCATATTTCACACCTCACACCACAATAGATGCTGTTGTACCGATCTTAGGGAACCTTTCTGCTGCTTCTCTTGCAACCGGACCTTTGATATCAGTCCCTTTTGGGATACCATCAGCGTCAACAATGACAACTGCATTATCTTCAAAGGAAACCCTCAGACCGTCTGGACGGTGCAGTTCCTGCTTCTGGCGTATAATTACTGCAAGAAGGATCTGCTTACGCATTTCCGGAGTTCCTTTCTTCACGGAAACTACGCACATATTACCAACGCCTGCTCGAGGATGTCTGTTCTTAACACCTCTGTAGCCCTTTACGGATATAATTTCAACTACACGTGCACCTGTATTGTCCACGCAGTCGATCTTAGAACCAGCGTTAAGTGCACGGGGAACTGTGGATCTAATGCCTCTCATTCCTGTGCCTCCGCTTTAATGACTACATATGACTTTGTCTTGCTAAGAGGCCTACATTCTGCCACCGTCACAACGTCCCCTACTTTTGCATCAACGCAAGGTGGATTGTGTGCATGAACTTTAGATTGCCTCTTTTCATATCTCTGATATTTCTTAATGAGAATCTCATGTTTACGCTGGATGACCACTGTCTTGTCCATCTTATCGCTAACAACAGTCCCTACTAGGACCTGTCCACGAACTGGGAGAGAACCATGGAATGGACAATTTACATCATCGCATTCCTCAGTAGGAGCTGGGACATCCAATCCAATATCTTTAACCATGATTATTACCTCATGTGTATTTTTCTTATATTCTTTGTTCTGTTCTCAGGTTGTGAGAGCAGAAGGTTTCCATTCACTTTAACATAGCTCGTGGTATGTTTACCGGATAATTGGGCAGGTATCTGAAACACAAAGGTAGTACCGTTTTTCTGAATCATTTTCTCAGTTCCTTTTGTTGTTTGAACAATTAACATGTTCTTTGTTTCGTCAACCACTTTGCCACTTATATCTTTCAAGATCGGATTCGTCGCTTCTACTATTGTCACTTGCAATCCGATCAGTTCATGGAATACCAGTTTAGAAGGACTGATCTCCAAATCAGATCTCCTTCATTTCCCGCTGGATGGTCTTTATTCTGGCAACGGTTCTCTTTAATTCACTAATCCTGCCTGGATTGTCAGGAGCTCCGCCAGCAGATGAAAGAGCACGCTCGCGAATGAGTTCATCCCTCATTTTGTCGAGTTCGTCCATCCTTTCTTCCGGGGACATATCCCTAATCTCATTCAAACGGAGAATTGCCATTATTTATCCTCCTTATGAACACGTGAGACTGGATGCCAGTAGTCATAGCCTTCATGCTTATGCTGCCATACATCATCAACCAGCCTTCGTTCTGCCTCGGGATTTTCTTCAGGGATTGAATCATCAGATTCAGATGCCTCATCTTCACAGGATTCTTCTTCAACTTTCTCAGCTGAAGTTTCTTCAGTGACTCCTGTGTCAACGGGTTCTACTACTTCCTCCTCGTCTGCAAGCTCACCCTCTGATTCCTTATCTACTAGTTCTGCAATGTCAGCCTTTGCAGCTTCCGGTGCAACAGTTTCGACCACATCAGCCTCTACGACCTCTCTAATATCAAAAGCATCTGGCAATACTGCATTTGGAGGGATGATCCTAACTTTACAACCCAGAGTTCCCAGCTTTTTAACAGCTGTTGCAAAACCCTGATCTACTATTTCTTCAGCAGGTTTTCCAGCATGTTTGATGTACCCATCAACGAGTTTTTCAACCCTTGACCTTGAACCTGTTAATTTACCTGAAATTACGATTTCACAGCCCAGTGCACCGGCGTTCATAATAGCTCTAAGAGTATTATGACCGGCTTTTCTGAAATACCAGCCTCTTTCAATTGAAGAAGCAAGGCGTGAAGCCATCATCTGGGCATTGAGCTCTGGTCTTTTGACTTCCTGAGCATCTATCTGAGGGTTATCCATATCGTACATCCTGTCAATGTCACGTGTAAGTTTACGGATGACCTTACCAGCTTTACCAATGACCATACCTGGTTTTTCAGAATATACAGTGATCTGAGTACCCATCGGAGTACGATTGAGCTCCATTCCACCGTAGCCTGCTCTGCTAAGCTGTTTTAAAAAATATTCATTCATGGAAGCTTTTACGTAGCCTTCCTGAACAAACTTTTTTTCTATTGCCATTAAAGCACCTCATTCAAAATAATCTCGACACTCACAGTTTCTGTGTTACTAGGACTGCCACGTCCGCGTGCCCTCGGTCTCATACCGTGAATAACACGTCCACGCTTTGCAGAAACATGTGCAATATACATATTTTCCGGGTCAAGTCCCTTGTATTCAGCATTGCTGTTGGCATTTTCCAAGATCTTCAGGAAAGCCTCAGCGACCTTTACAGGGTATCTACCGTTTGCCATAGGACCTTTTCTGTGTCCTGAACCATCGCCGTGCCTTTTAAAAGGAACTGCCTGTTTCATTATTACAACTTCTTCAAGGTATCTTTTGGCTGCAGTGGTACGCATGCCTTTGATTGCCCTACCAAGTTCTCGCGACTTTTTCGGGGAGATGTGAAGTTCAGAACCCATAGATTTTGAGCTTACTTTGGGGTCCAGTTCCATAGAATATCCAATTCTTGCCATGATCTCACCTTACTTAAGTGGCACGAACTTACTTGAACGGGTTGCTCCTACACCAGCGCTTCCGTGGGAAACCTTTGGACGGGTTGGTGAGAATTCTCCGAATCTGTGTCCTATCATTTCAGGCAATATTTCAAATGCCACAAATGATTTGCCATTATATACTTCTACATTTTTGCCGACCATCTCAGGGAATATGATGATATCCCTGTAATGGGTCTTCAGATTATCCTTGCCATCTCTGAGCTGTTGAACAAGGTTTTTCCTGCCATCTGTGTAGCCCCTCTTAAGAGTACGGCGTTCACGTGCAGGTAACATCTCAATAAACTCATCATTGCTAATAGCCTGGAGTTCTGATACTGTTTTACCACGGTAGGTGTATTCACCTTTTCGTTTTGGTAATCTTGATGATAATTTCTTTGCCATGTAATAACCTCCGGTTAACGCTTTCCGGTCCTGCGTGCTGCAATCTGACCTACCTTACGTCCTGGAGGCGCATTCCTCCCAATTGTGGTTGGCTTACCAGGGTGCTTACGGTTACCTCCACCATACGGGTGGTCAATAGCGTTCATAGAAACACCTGATACACGAGGATATTTTGCAGCTCTTTTCTTCATCTTGTGGTATTTCGTACCTGCCTTAAGGAAAGGCCTGTCAGCCCTACCGCCACCTGCAACTATGCCAATTGTTGCACGACATTTGGGATTTAACCACTTCATTTCGCCTGATGGCATCTGAACAACCGTCTTACCACGATCGTGGGATACAACTGTTCCATAGGTACCAGATGCACGTGCGAACTGTCCACCATCATTTGGTTTGGACTCAATGTTGCAGACCGGGATGCCTTCTGGGATCTCTGCAATAGGCAGGATGTTACCAGGTTTTATCTCGGCTGATATTCCACATGCTATCTGTTCGCCTAAAGAGATACCTTCAGGTGCAATGATCAGGCGTTCTTCACCATTGTCAAAGGAAACCCTGACAATAGGTGCTGAACGAGCCGGATCGTGTGTAATTTCAATAACTGTACCATAAACTGTGCCTTCTTCATCGACACGTGGGTGTTTAAGTGCAGCTTTATACTTGTGTGACGGAGCCCTGTAAGTAGGAGATCCACGACCTCTATTCTGTGATATAAGTCTCTTAGTCATGTATATTCACCTCACATCAAGCCAAGTCTGGTCGCTATCTCATTGGCAGCTTCTGTGCCTTCAAAAGTAACGATAGCTTTCTTCAGACCTTTCATTGTGCTCATTGTACAGACAGATGCAACAGGGAACCCGTACATCTTCATAACATCGGCCTTGATCTGATTCTTGTTTGCGCGGCTATCAACAATGAACTGAAGTTTATTGTCTTCCAGCAGCAGCATCGCTTTTTCAGTGATAAACGGATAATTGATGACATTCATTCGAACATTCCCCCAAGAGATGACATTGCAGACTCGGTCCAGACTACTAATCTACCTGCATGCGTTCCTGGTGCAAGGAGTTCAGCATTCAATCCATCAACAGATATGACATCCACACCTGATAGATTTTTTGCAGATCTCATCAATGGACTGTCACATGTTGTAACAATAAGAAGACTCTTCTTGTTCTTGTATCTCCTTCCACGGATCTTACCTTTTCCTGCACGAATATTCCTTCCATCCTTTGCACGGATCACGTCTTCGTAAACACCTGCATTCTGCAAGAAGCTTACAACATCCTTTGTCTTCTCGACGTTTTCCAGTTCGTCTGCAGCCACCAGTGGAAGCTGTGCATCGAATCTGTGTCCACGGCCCCTTACGAGTTCTGCGTTGATCGTAGCAGCGATTGCGGAGCGTATGGCCATACGTCTTTCTTTCTTGTTGACCTTTTCAGTTCTATCTGTTTCAGGCTTTGGAGGATGTGCTCTCCTACCACCTAAAGCCTGAGGAACTCTTGCTGCACGGCTACCATTGACAATCCTTGGAATCATCGCAGCGCCTCTGCCGGATCCCCATGATTTTGCGGAGGTATCCATACCCGAGTACATCCTTGGACCATATGGCTGATACCTGTTTGCCTGAGCTGCAAGAACTGTTCTTTTGATAAGATCAGGTCTGTATGCTTCATCGAATACTTCAGGAAGGTCTATATCTCCCTTAGCATTTCCTGATAAATCTATAATTTTTGCTGTAACCATTCAGTTCACCCCTGCTTGGACTGTGTACTTACGTGAACGATCTGTGGTTCACTCATAGCAGGTACTTTTGATCTCATTGGATCTCTGAGCCTTACAAGCCTCTTTGAAGGTCCAGGAATACTTCCTTTAATGAGGATATAATCACCACGGACAAGACCGTAATTGATGAAACCACCTTTTGGAGTGATCTCTTCGCCGTCGCTACCTACCTTCAGGATACGCTTGTTGTATTCAGTCCTCTGATGGTAACCCATTTGTCCCATCTGTGGTACTGTCCATCTGACAACTGCTGGATGCCATGGACCAAGAGTACCGACCTGTCTGAGACTTCCCTGACGTGAGTGCTTGTTCTTCATCAGGTTGATACCCCATCTCTTTACAGGACCCTGGGTACCTTTACCAGTTGTGATAGCAGCCACGTCTACAAATGTACCTTCATCAAAGACATCACTGAGCTTTATTTCTGAGCCGAGCAGGGACTTTGCATACTCGAACTTTGCCTTTATATCAGATCCACTAATTGCGGTTTCCATTATGTCAGCTTTCTTCTTAGGAACACCTGTCAGCTTCTTTGGTAAAGTGTAAGTGATCACTTTAATGTCCGTAACATTGCCTTCATCTATCATGCCCTCGATCTTTGCAAGAGCAGCTTCTGTATTGGATGTCTTTGGCAATGCAATTGTCTTTCCAAGACCCTCATCGAGGTCTGCTGCCCATGCTTCAGAAAGGGCTTTATCACCATACGTAGAGCTTGTGTAGGCACGGACTGCAGCAACACGAACAGCAGGAGTTTCTACAACAGTTACAGGAACTGAGATCTCCATACCTTCGGTGAGGCTGTACTTTACGTCATCTACCATTACCACATGAGTCATACCCACTTTATAACCTGCAAAATCCTGAAGCTTTGGTTCTCCAGCAGCTTGTGGCCATGAGTTAAACCTTGGTATGTGGCCTTTTGCTCTTACGCGTGGACTGAAAGCGAGTGATCCTCGTTTTGGTCTATGTCCTTTTGCCATTATTATTCTCCTAATTTAACATTTTCTTCTTGAAGGGTCAATACAATTTTGCAAGACCCAGTACGCGAGAAAGTCAGGCAGGAACCACTAATGAAAAAGAAGTAGACATGACATCAGCGGACTCCACGTACTCAGATGATACGCATTCAACGCCAACCCTTACATTCTTCCAGTCATCAACGGACCCTAGTATGCCCAAGGACATTACTGAGTGGTCATCTCGAAAAGATTTAAACACTTCAGTATTTTATCACATTTTGTGTAAGCGGGCATTCTCGAAGAGGCCCAATTATACTTCATGTTAAATCCGACTTTTTCGCACTGTAATCTTAATTCAGTCAAACACCCATATTTCAATGGAATCTAACGTGCGCCTTTAAACGAATATATTGTATATAAACCCTTTGCAAGTAAGTGGCAGAAATTAAACAATATACTACACCTGAGCAGCATTCGCCAAATACAAAAGAAAAGCATAGGAATGTATTATGCTAATGTACTACCATGATAATATACTACGCAAGAACTACAAACTACAATATAATAATACCTAATAATATCTAATAATACACAAAATACACAAAATACACAATAAGATTAAACCCAGATTGAAAATTTAGAAAATTATTGAAAGTAAAAAATGAATATATACAGAAAATCCCCAAAAAACTTTGAGAAACGGACAAAAAACAATTGAATTGACAATAAAATAAGGGAGGAAAAATGGAAATTAAAAAAGCTGTGATACCTGTAGCAGGGCTGGGAACCAGGTTCTTGCCGGTAACAAAATCCATGCCAAAGGAAATGCTGCCAATCATCGATAAACCGGTGATCCATTATGTAGTGGAGGAAGCCATGGCCTCGGGAATCGATGACATCATATTCATAACCGGAAGAAGTAAAAGATCCATAGAGGACTACTTTGACGATTCCCCGGAACTCGAAAGCCATCTCCAGCAAAAGAACAAAGAAAAACTTTTGAAGATCGTGCAGGATATTTCTTCAATGATAGATATCCACTACATCAGGCAAAAAGAACCAAGGGGCCTTGGTGATGCCATTCTCACGGCAAAGAAACACATAAACGATGAACCTTTTGCCGTATTGCTTGGTGATGATATCATCGTGAACGAAAAACCATGCACAAAACAATTGATCGATAACTTCCAGAAATACGGACGTTCAACAATAGCAGTGGAAGAAGTCCCCTTTGAAAAGACAGGAAGTTATGGAATCATTAAAGGTAAGGTCATGGATGACTCACTATATGTACTTGAAGACATCGTGGAAAAACCAAAACCCGAAGATGCCCCATCCAATATAGGCGCCATCGGAAGGTACGTATTCACACCGGAAATATTGGACTGCATCAAAGAAACGACTGCAGGAGTAGGTAACGAGATACAACTTACAGATGCCATACGTCTTTTGAAAGAAGAACAGAAGATATACGCATATAAATTCACAGGTAAAAGATACGACACCGGAGACAAGGTTGAATACGTGAAAGCGATCATCGATTTCGCCCTCAACAACAAAGAAACGAAGGTGCAAATAAAACAACATATCACAGATATAAATCTGTGATCCTGTTTTTTCACGGTCTTTGATAAGTTCATTATAAAATGAAGCATCCAATTATGTAGAGCTGCGCTTCACAACTTTTCTGACAGTTCTGCCCCTGAAATTAACCCCTCCAACAAGCTGGACACCGGGTTTTCCCTTTATCACACCTACATAGTCAGCATTGAAAGTGGCAATAATGCTCTTGTTTGCAACAACTTCAACACGCCCACCCACACCAACGAGGGCTTTTAGAATACCTTCTACCTGAGAAGGGGTTGCATTATCGGCAACCCTTATAATATGTGTTTCCAAAGGCATGCAACTTATTTCCCGGAAGTGGACTTCCTGACTGACGATATTCTGGAGGTCTGCTTGCCGGATAACACCGCTCTGACATTCTTCACAGTCCCTGCTGTATTAGGTTTTGCAGGTGTATCAGAAACCGCAGTGAATTCGACCTTAGAACTGCCCACTACAAGATCAATTGCAGTTCCGATGTCTGCATGTTCCCCGGCTACTACTGACTGACTGAGAACCTTACCGACATTTAAAGCATCACTTTGTTCAGTCACCTTTCCGGAACGAAGCTTGCCAGCATCCAATTCTTTTTTAGCAGAATCCAGATCCATACCTACGATATTTGGCACCTCAACTGAAGTGATCTTTGAAATGACCAGATCCACAGCATCCCCCGCTTTTGCAACCGAACTGCCAGAGGGTATCTGAGATAGTACTGTTGCCTGTTCAAGAGAGCTGTCTTTTTCAATGAGCTCACCCTGTACAAAACCGGCGGCCTTTATTATAGATACTGCCAGGTCCATATCCAAACCTACAACATCAGGCACATCAATATAATCAGAAAATATGCGTTCTTTTGATGATGAATTTATAGTGAATTCGACCTCACTCAGGTTATCTGCAGGAATCACATCGTCTGCTTTTGGAAGCTGGAAACGCAGTTCATCGCCCTTCACAGCTATATTGGTCCTGAGTTTGATATTCATAGAACTTACATTATAATCCACCCTTGCAGACTCTACATTTATAGACTCCTCCATTTGCACAAGGGAATCACGAAAAGCTTTAACAAGGTTTGCAGAAGATAGTTCAGGCCTTGTGCGTGAAAGTTGTTCCAGTTTCTTATCACTTTCAGCTTTCTCTTTAAGTATTTCCTGAACCCTGTTGTCAAGGATAGCATAATCCTGTTTCAGGACCAGGTTTTCCCTTTTCAACTGCTCCATTACATCCTTTTTAGACGCCAGTTCCCTCTGAACAGTCTCAAATTCAGATTCTATACCTACAATGTTCTTCTGGAGCAGAGCATAGCTCTGTTTTTTTGATGCAGCAGTGGTTGACTTATTTAAACGTTCAATATTTTGCCTTAGTTCTGTAATATCACTCATTCCACCCCTCCACTCATTATTCTTCCGCTATTCTTGAAGAAGAAGGAATTGATACAATTTTTGTCTTAAGAACGCTTGAACCCTCTACATCATATGAGTTAAGTGATTTGTAAGAAGCATTCAAAGGTGCTGCATTAAGGACCCGTTTATACCCACGTATACGATTTTTTGAATCCCTTTCTTCCTCATACTTCATAGACAGGGCCATTTTAAGTTCGATATCAACTTCAGGTATATGATACCAGGTGGCTTCCAGATCAAACTCCTGAAGCGCTTCATCAGTTGAAAGTTCTATCTGTGTGTCAATAGAATTACGGTCAAGTGCCCTTTGTGTCTGTGCAATGGATTTACCCACTTCACTTAATATGGTTGAAAGCGGACTGACAAGAACCTCTTCAATACGTTCGCTACTCTTGAATGGCAAAGTATAATCTCCTTCAATGTTCTGTTAAAATAAATTGTCAATGCAGACATCACTGCATTGATCCACAAATGCCTGCTTTACTCTGAGGAATTCTCTTTGACCCTGACGGTTGGGATAGCTCTCTCTGGTGGTGGCACTGGTTTGAGTGTTGTACGCAGAAGACTGGTACCTGATTCACTGAAGGTATACTTTGACTTGTATGTTGCATCATAAGTCGATGTGTATGCAACATTAGTTGTATTCTCGTAGTTTACCTTAGATTTACCGAATAGAAGACCTGCAAGACCACCTGACTTGTAGCTTCCACTTATTTTCGACTGGTTAGTGAACTTGAACTCTCTGCCGTATTTCCTTTCTGTTGAATACTCCCTCTTCATTGAGATAGTCATTTTGACCTCAATGACAGATTCGGTGAATTCATAGAAACGAGGTTCAAGACCGTACGTCAGCAAAGACATGGGTTTATCGTTTGTAACTACATCAGTAGCAGTTACGTTCCCATCCTCATCGACTGTCTCCTCTATATAGAGAATTACACTCCCAACTTCCAGCTCAGTCTCTGCAAGGGCCTGCGCAACATTAATCGAATTAATGTCCAGAGCAGTTTGTCCCTCTGCAATAGCAAAAGCCATTTCTTTTATCATGTCCCCAAATGGAACATCTAATAATTTTTGACCAACAGATGCCATATAATCCCTCCAAATATTTTATACAATATATAGTGGAACAACATACCATATAGACTTTACTAAAAATAACCATATTAATATAAAATTTGTATTGTGGTTTTTGGCCCATAAATCAATAAAGTCAAGTAAAAAAGATAGATAAACTAACAAATAAATGATGAGTAGAAAATATAAAATCCAATGAAAAACTAAAAAATAAGTAACTATTCAGCCTAGCACAATCTGCCGAATCATGGCTAAAAAAGTATAATGTATAAAGGAATCCTTTTTGAGGACTCCCTTGAAAACCATCTTAACAAGGAAAGCATATCAATTTGCCATAATCACATTTAAAATGATATGCTATAAAAGGAATCTAGATTATTGTTTTGACCTTTCTAAAACAAAAATAATAATTACAGGACAAGTATGCCCTTTTTTATGCAATATTTCTTATGATATTGTTTTGGAACTTTTCAAATTGACTTTAGCGTTTTTTACTAAGCTAAGATTTTATGAGTAATTCAGAAAAGACTATAATCCAACAGTTTTTGACATGGTTTTGGTGCAAAACCATTGCATTTATATATTATGACTAATATACCTTACCTCCAAAGCACATGCCTCTTTGCGATAAAATCTTGATAGAATTGCCTCTTTTTTTCAATTCCAATTCAAAAATTTCAAACCAGCTATGATATGGTCTCTTTTGGCATGAATCAACATTAAAGCTCTTTAAGAAGTGTAAATATGAGTAGAATAAGTGATGAAATGGAAACAAAAAGCATTCCAAAACTATTACTTAAATTTTCTGTACCTGCGATAATTGGTTTGCTAGTAACTGCATTATATAATGTAGTAGATAGTATTTTTGTAGGTCGTGGTATTGGAGAGCTTGCTCTTGCAGGGGTTACTGTGTGTCTTCCTATAGTTACTATGCTTATGGCATGTGTTATGTTAATAGGTATGGGAGCTACTGCCCTTATCTCAATTCGTTTGGGTGAGAAAAAAGAAGAAGATGCTGAAAAAATGGCATTGTTAATTAAATATATCTATCTCTTTATTCCTGTACTTCATTAAGAGAAGAACAGAATATTTTAACATTTCAAGACTTTTGGAATAGCACTTTGTCTTTCTTCTTAACCTTGCCAG
>Ga0265295_1001917_pt1 | contig 34869 bp, 26 predicted proteins | sample Munlansysbiofilm_FD_192503 | JGI IMG/M metagenome (GOLD analysis project Ga0265295, IMG submission 192503) | Leachate microbial communities from a municipal landfill in Southern Ontario, Canada - Methane capture system biofilm | ecosystem: Engineered > Solid waste > Landfill > Unclassified ... | reverse complement strand
GCGCGGATAAAGTTGCCTTCGCTGCCGTCAGCACGGACTAAAAAGTAAGGCTTACCTTTTTTAGGGGTTACTTTTACTGCGTATAAAAAGCCGTTTACCCGGTATTCTTCAACGGTTTTGTCACCTTTTTGTACAATGGTCACATCCGGCTCGCTACTCACCGACTCCTCGGCAAAACCGAGTAGAGGGCAACCGAGTAAAACACCGGCCAGTGTTAAGCGCTGTAGAGTAGTACGCATAGTCTTTATCCTTTTCGACGGAGTGGGCGTTGTAATAACTCTAGTCTAGCAAGAGCTGTGCGACTCGTGTTGAGGAGATTGTTGAGTGCTGTGTTTTAGTCTTAGTGATGGGCTGGGTATGGCTTGCTATGCGTTAGCACTACAGACTGCGCAGCGTAGGCAGGTCGACTTAAACAAAGCATTCGCCGTGAGCGGCTGGCGTGTGTCTATCGCTGTACAGTAACAAAGATAGACTCGACCTTGCCCGCGCTACTCAGCCTGCTAACGCCCTTAGTTCTGCTAAAAACAGATCTCGCTGCTGCCTAATTTGTGGCAGCAACAGTGCCGCCTCTGGCTCGCCGTTGGCGTGCATGGATACCGCTTGGTTTACCAGATTGTGTAAATCACGATGCACGCCAACCAAGCAAGGAAAATTTGCACAGTGCCCAAAATGACTGTGTGCTTCGTTGTCGATCCAAATGCCTACCTTACACAGATGGTGATCCAGAGCTGGAACACAGCTGCCCTTACCAGATAACCATTGTTCCACTTCGATCACCCAGCGACGATGTTCAACCTCAGCGTACAGCAATGGTAGACTTTGAGTCTCGACTGGTTGCTGGCCAATCCAAGACGGTGCTGCTTTCCAGCGATGTACCCACTCAGGTAACTGATCAGCTGGCATGGGGCGAGCAATACCATAACCTTGACCCTGCTCGCAGCCTAACTTCAGCAATAAGTTGCCGTGTTCCAAGCTCTCGACGCCCTCGGCAATAACCTGCATACCAATCACACCAGAAATAATTGACAAGTCATCAGAGCTTTCCATCATTCCACGAACAAAGCTCTGATCAATTTTTAACATGCTGGCGGGCAAGTGTTTGAGGTAGGCAAGGGATGAGTAACCTGTACCGAAATCATCGAGTGCGAAACTAACACCCAATTGACGAGAACGTTGCATCACTCCAGACACCACATCAAGGTCGCTCAGCATGCTGCTTTCAAGCACTTCAAGCTGCAGTGCTGCAGGCGAAATATCAGAGTAACGTTGCAGATCCTGCTTGAGCTTCTCAACAAAATGATTGTCAAATAGTTGCAGGCTACTGACGTTAACACTGATCTGAATGTCTAGCCCTTGTTGTTTCCATTGGCGCATTTGAGCCAGTGCGGTGCGAATCACCCAGTCACCCAGTTCGACCTCTAGAGGATGGTTGTACAGGTCAGGTAAAAAGGCACCCGGTGCCACTAATTCACCTGTGCTTTTCTGCCAGCGAATCAGTGCTTCAGCACCTAAAACCGTGCCGCTTTTCATATTGACTTTGGGTTGGTAATACAAAACAAACTCATCGGCGTGTAACGCCTTACGGATTTTTTCTAAACGGTCCGTCAGTGCGCGGGCGCCCTGTTCCGAGTCAATATCGTATTTTTGAAAGCGGCCTTTACCCAGTATTTTTGCCTGAAATAATGCCTGCTGCGCTTGACGCACAAGCTGTTCAGCGACCACCTCCAAGGGCTGTGGGAATTCAGTAAAGCCAATACTAGCGTTCAAAAAAACCTCTACGCCATGTATGGTAAAAGGTTTGACAATGGCTGCCAGCAGCAGGTTAAGTTGCTGAAAGTAACTGTCTTCAGGCTGTAGCCGAGTGAATAACACTACGAATTCATCCCCTCCAACGCGAGCGATAACCGCTGTATCATTAAAGAGTAGTCGTAGGCGCTGTGCCAAAGCTTTTAGTAAAGCATCGCCTAAGGCTGCACCATGCTGATGATTGACTGCACGGAAGTTGTCTAAATCCAACAGGGTCAATACTAGGCGCCGACTGTTGTGCTCGCAGTATTCCATTTCCCTCAGCAGCGTATCGTCAAGTGATCGGCGATTAGGCAAGTCAGTGAGTGAGTCCTGAAAAGCCAGAAGCTGTAAGGATTCCCGATGCCGTACTTTTTCAGTTACATCCTGAACCGTGCCTTCAGAAATGGCCAGACAACCATCTGCAGTGGCGTCAAATCGTCCTCGAATTTCCACATGTTTAACCTTGTCGCCATCGAGCAAAATTCTGTGCTCCAGATGCCATTCGCCCAATGAAGCTTTGGCACTCTCATAAGAGCGATAGAGTGATGCACGGTCATCGGGGTGGGCGAGTTCAATATAGGACTCTATATTAGGCGTAAAATTATTCGCATCACGCTCCAGGATCCGTAACACTTCTTTGGAGCAGGTTTCAGTATCAGAAGCGTAATCTTTGTACCAATGCCCTAGGTGCGCCAGCTGCTCTGCGCGCTCCAGTTGACTGATAGCCTGTGCACGCTTCTGATGCAGCTGGCGATGCCCCAAAGCGATGCTTAGTAAATCACTCATTAGGCTGAGAAACTGAATAACTTCCGGTCCCCAATGATGCCCTTCTGCAACCGCATCGCTGCCCATAAAGCCTATCAGTTCTTTGCCTATATGCAGCGGGTAGACACAGACTGAACGTATACCTTGAGACTCCAGGATATGGTATTCATTATGTGCCTCAGGCGGCATATCGCTGACGCAGGGCACTAATACATGGCCCACATCGCGAAACTGACTCCACCACCAAGGCGTTGCATTGGTGGGGATATTCTGCAGATTGTTAATCTCCGCCTCAATACCGGCGGCGCACCACTCATGGGTATTATCCATGTAAAGGCCATCGGTGTTGATTAAGAATACGTAGGTGCGATCGGCTTGCATATATTCGCCGCTACGTTGCAGCGCTCGGTTGATGGCGAGATCAAAATCGTCCAAGGATGACGCCATAAAATCAGCCGCAAACTCACTAATCAAAGTGCGCGAATCACGTTCACGTTGCAGCGTCAGCTCTGTCGTCTTACGCTCTGTAATATCGGTTTGTGTGCCAACCATGCGCTTGGGGTGACCGACAGAATCCAATTCGATAATTTTCCCCCTTGACTGCACCCAGCGCTCGTTGCCAATTGCATCAATCACTCGGTGTTGATGAATGAACACTTCACTCTGGCCCAGCATATGGGTGAGAAAATCGTGACGCAGACTCAGCCAGTCATCAGGGTGTATGCTGAAGCCGTTTTGAGAAAATTGATCCGCAGTCAGTAACTGGTTGTCCCGCATAGCGTCAAGCATGCTGAAGTCCCAGTCCCAGAGGTGATCGCTGCTGGCGCCGAGCACTGAGATCCAATGTTGCTCCTGATCTAGCAGCGCCTGCTCAGCAACTTGACGCAAATAGGACTCTCGCTCCAGAGCCAGTGTGCGCGAAGAGAGTTCCTTGTACATGGAGAGCACGCTCTGAATAAGCCCAGAGGTCTGGCCTGTCATCGCTTCATGTGCCAGCAGCTTGGCGCTGTTGAGATCTACACCCTCGCGCACCTGTAAAAAAATTAGTGAAAAACGTTTATCTTCATACAAAATATGATGCGCCAGCCAGCCGGTTAGGAAGGATAGCAGGCCATCTATCACTGAGCGCCGGTCGTCAACTTTAAGTCTAGACTGCATGGCGCGAACTTTGTCGACAAACCCTGTATGGGTGTTCAAATGACTTTCAAGTAAACTATCGTTTGTCAGTACTTCAGCCCACAGCGCCTCTTCTGTTTTGAAGTGATAGGCTGCGTAATCAATTAGGGCATCTAAAATACGCTCTGCCTCACCGATCTCTCTGCCATATACGTACTCATGCGAGAGGTCATTAATCAAGGCCACCAGTTGACGATGCTGCTCGTCAATAATCGCTATATGGGTCTCGAAGCTTGAGTTCCAAGGAACAATATCAAACTTGGCTCGAGAGGCTGAATCAGGCATGCATCTATCGTCCTTAGTTATTTTAACGAAAGGGGGGGTAAGCTTGGTTAATCCCTAACACTAAGTGACGTGTAATGATGCACAAGAAAACCCGAGTTATCATTGTTGTGCAAAAGCTTTACAAATACCTCATAAATTATTATACAAAAGCTTTGTCTAATATGGAATTTATAATTTAGTAAAATAATTTAAATCAAATTTTCATCTCATAGAATTTTAGCTCTTCCCTATCGAGCAGCGTCCAGCGCAAGTCAGTTAACGTGTTCGACTCAAATAATGTCAGGATTAGCGTGCCGTATGTGGTTTGTTGTAGGTCATCCATATAGGATACAAGAGGCATATGTCTCATCTGTTCGGAGTCTATTATGTGCAAAAAAAAGAAACTATTGATCATTGCGCACGCGCCGTCTGATAACACCAAAAAGATGCGCGAGGCTGTGATCAAAGGTGCTAATCATCCAGATATCGAAAACATTGAAGTGCAGTGTTTGGCGCCGTTGCAAACACAGCCTGCGGACATGATGTCGGCCGATGCTATTATTATCGGAACGACTGAAAACTTTGGTTATATGGCCGGTTTGGTTAAAGACGTTTTTGATCGATGCTATTACCCGTGCCTCGATCATACTGAAGGATTAGCATTTGCCTTTTATATTCGCGCAGGCCTTGATGGCACCGGCACGCACCGAGCGATTGAGGGTATTACTAAGGGCTTGCGCTGGCAGCAAGTGCAAGAACCGCTGCTGTGTAAAGGCACTTGGGATGAGGCGTTTTTACAGCAGTGCGAAGAGTTGGGCATGTCCGTGGCTGCCGGTTTAGAGGCGGGTATTTTTTAATCTCAATGCAATCCAGCGCCGCACAATAGTACGGCGATGGATTGCGTGGTGAGCGCTTATAAGGTGATATAAATGCCGTTGGGTTTGCCTTGTGCATCCAGCTCTAACACCTGCAAACTGCCTTTTTTCTCTGGCCCCATGCCGGGTGAATTAAAGGGCATGCCGGGCAAGGCCAGACCTTTAATATCCGGCTGCTCTTTGAGCATTTTATTGATCGCCGCGACCGGGACATGGCCTTCGACGACATAGCCTTCGATTTCTACGGTATGGCAACTGGCCGCTTGTGCGGTGCCTAAGCGTTGCTTGATCGGTGTCATATTGGCGTGGTCGATCATTTTGACGTTAAAACCGTTGTCTTCTAAGTAATGCGCATACTCAACACAACAACCGCAATTCGGGTCTTTGTGTAGCGTGGCATTCATGGGTGCCGCGCTGAGTTGACTGGCAAGCAAGCTGACTGTGCCGAGCGTGATTAGGCGAGTGAAAAATTTTTGCATGGTAGTACTCCTAAGTTAAAAAATAATTAATTAACTCTAGGTCGTCTTGGGAGGCTTAGTCAGTGGAGTCACCTGTCTGGAACTGAAAAAATACGGCAGCAGGCTGTGATGTGCGGCGCTTGGATTGGCAGGTATCAGCGGCAGGCTGGCGCACAGTGCATACAGACAGCAGTGATGCACTGTGCCAGCGCAATCAACCGCGCAGTGCATCGAGATCTGAGTATTTTTTTCATGCAAACTATGCATATTGGTCTGCATCGCCTTAGGCTGCGGTACAGACAGATTATGTGCGAAAGCGGGTTGCAGCGCGGCCAAGGCTAAACTCAGGGCTAAAAGCACCGCGTAAAGTCTAGAGTAAGTCCGCGCTGACACCAGTCGCATTTAGGTTGTGCTCGCTAATACTGTGGGGTTAGCTTGTGCCAAACCATCGAGAATGGGACACGCCGGCTGGCCATCCCCCTGACACTGGTTGACCAGCTCAGCGAGCTGCTGGCGCATGCTTTGTAAATGCATAATATCTTGATCCAGTTCGGCCATATATTGCTGTGCTAAGGCTTTCACGTCAGCGCTGTGTCGATCAGTATTCTGCCACAAATCGAGTAAGGTTTTAATCCGCTCTAAGGAAAAACCTAAATCGCGCGCCCGTTTAATAAAGCTTAATTGCTGCACGCTGCTGTCCGTGTAAATACGGTAGCCGGCGTTTGTGCGCGGGGCTGGAGCTAACAGCCCTGTTTCCTCATAATACCGAATCATTTTACGGCTGATCCCTGAGGCTGCCGCAGCTGCACCAATATTCATTGTCATAGGGCCTCCAAGGGGGCTTTAAAGCTGCGCAAACGTAAGGCATTGCTCACCACAAAAACACTGGATAAGGCCATAGCGCCGGCAGCTAAGACCGGCGATAACAGGGTGCCATTCATTGGATAGAGAATACCTGCAGCCACAGGAATCAAGGCAATATTGTAGGCAAAGGCCCAAAACAGGTTTTGACTGATATTGCGCAAGGTGGCTTTGGATAAGGCCAGCGCATTGATCACCCCGGTTAAATGCCCCGACATCAGCACCACATCAGCGGCGTCCATGGCAATATCCGTGCCCGTGCCTATGGCAATCCCGACATCGGCCGCGGCCAAGGCCGGTGCATCATTAATGCCATCGCCGACATAGGCGACTTTACCGTATTGCTCTTGCAACGCTTGCACCGCGGCAACTTTAGCGTCGGGCAGCACTTGCGCCACCACATGATCAATGCCCAGCTGTTTGGCGATAGCCTGCGCAGTATGTTGGTTATCACCAGTAATCATCGCGACTTTGAGACCTTGCTGATGCAGATGCTCAATCGCCGCTTTGCTGCTGGATTTGATCGGATCACTGACCGCCATCATCACCGCTAACTGGCCATCAATTGCAGCGTACATGGGTGATTTACCTTGCTCACCCAATTGCTGGGCTTGCGCAGAAAAATGGTCAGTGTTGATGGCTAAACTGTGCATAAAGCGATCAGCACCAATCTGTACTAAGTGGCCATCAACTGTGGCTTGCACGCCCATTCCAGTGATTGACTGAAACGCGCTAATGGCTGGAATCTGCAACGTACGCTGCGCTGCTGCCTGCACTATCGCTTGCGCGATGGGGTGTTCAGATTGCTGCTCTACAGCAGCGACTAAGGCTAAAACTGCATCCTCTTGCTGCGTATCAGTCACACTAAAGTCAGTCAGTTGTGGCTTGCCTTCAGTCAGCGTGCCGGTTTTATCGACGGCAATCACTTTGACATCTTTGAGCTCTTGCAGGGCTTGGCCTTGGCGAAATAAAATGCCCAACTGTGCGGCGCGGCCGGTACCGACCATAATCGAAGTGGGTGTGGCCAAGCCCATGGCGCAAGGGCAAGCAATAATCAGCACCGCCACGGCATTGACTAAGGCCAAGCTTAGAGCGGGCGCTGGGGCGAAAATCATCCAAGTGATAAAGGTCAGCAGCGCCGCCAGCATCACTGCGGGGACAAACCACAGGGTTATGCGATCAACTAAACCTTGAATCGGCAATTTACTGCCTTGGGCTTGCTCAACCAGACGAATAATATGTGCCAATACGGTATTGGCACCCACTTGCTCGACCTGCACCTGCAGGCTGCCGGTTTGGTTGACTGTGCCGCCAATCACTTTAGCATCAGTGGTTTTTTCCACTGGCAAGGCTTCACCGGTGAGCATGGATTCATCGACAAAACTTTTCCCTGAAATCACCACCGCATCCAGGGCAATACGCTCACCTGGGCGGATTTCGAGGATTTCACCGGGGCGAATTTCTGCCACTGGCTTATCAATACTTTTGCCGTTGATTAGAACCCGCGCCTCATTTGGCTGCAGATTGATTAGGCGTTTAATTGCATCAGAGGCATTACCTTTGGCGCGGGCTTCCAAAAAACGCCCCAGTAAAATCAGGGCGATAATCACCGCCGAGGCTTCAAAGTAGACGTTGACTGTGTCGGCCGGCAGGATGCTGGGAATAAAAGTGGCTATCAGCGAATAGCTAAAGGCCGATAAGGTGCCCAGTGCCACCAGTGAATTCATATCTGGAGCCAGGCGGCGTAAGCCGTGCCAACCCATTGTTAAAATGTCACGGCCAGGGCCAAAGAGCACCAGTGCCGCCAAAATCGCTTGCAGATACCAAAGGTGTTGGCTATTAAAGGTGCGCTGTAAAAAATCATGAAAGGGCGGAATAAAATGCGCACCCATTTCTAAGATAAATAAGGGTGTGGCAAATAATAAAGCGTATTTTAGCTGTGATTTGAGAGCGGCCTGTTCCGCTGCTTGGCGGCTGTTTAGATCGTCGGCTTTACGCTGATTATCCGCCAGCAATGTGGCTGGGTAATTATGCTCGGTCAGCCATTGGCTGATGAGCTCAGGATCTGCACCGGCCAGCAGTTGCACATGGGCTTGCTTGGTGGCTAGGTTGACTTGAGAGCTGATGACGGCAGGGTTTAGTGCCAGGGCTTTTTCAATACGCCCGACACAAGAGCCGCAATTCATGCCGCTGACTGCGTAATCAAAAGCATGCAACGGTACTTGATAACCGCTGGCTTCCACAGCTTCCACCAGAGTTGTTAAAGCCAGCGGCTGCGCTAGACTAACAATCACTTCGCTGGTAACCAGATTGACGACTGCTTGCTTAACACCTGGTACTTTAAGCAGGCCGCGCTCAACACGTCCAGCACAGGATGCGCAGGTCATGCCGCGCACAGGAATTTGTACTGTCTGTAAGGTCGTCATGGTCATCACTCATCGCTAGTAAGAACAGTTTGTACAATAAACCTTACCCTAGGGTGAGGGTCAAGTGGCAGGCTGTTTTAAGCAGAGATAAGAAGGATGTTGCGTAGTTGAGGCCGTAGCCGCCGCCGATGGCCGCGCGGTGGCTATGCGATGCAGAAATTATTTATTTTTAGCGGCAGTGTCGTGCTGCTCGTCTTCATAACCGGTGATCATCGGCTTGATCATGCTAAATACAGTCTTACCCATGGTCGCCATATAGACGTGGGCAATCACAAAAATCAGCATGGCAAAGGCCGCTGCGGTATGGGTTAGTGCAACGCCACCGAGGGTGAGTAAGGGTAAACCTAAGTCTGCCCATTGGTTATAGAACAGGTAGAGTAGACCTGAAACCCAGATCACTGGCGAGATGCCCAGCTTAAAGCCTAAATAGGCCAAACGCTGCAAGGGGTTGTGCTTGGCTGCTGAAGTGGGGCGGTACGGATGCTCAGCACCGGTAAAGGTACCAATCAAATAGTAATGCGCCACTGCACCCAGCTTATCGGTGGTAGGAATATAGTGTTTCCACTCACCGGTGGTCAGGTGCCAAAAAATGGCAAACACCCATAAGCCCATCAAGGCATAGGCGGCATATTCATGCAATTGCGCGGCCTTGCCAAAACCCAAGACACTGTAGCTGCCGTGAATTTCAAAGCCAGAGAACATCAAAAAGAAGATCAGTCCAGCCTGACACCAGTGCCAGAAACGTTCAAAGCGCTTAAAAATCATAGTCCGTTTCATGGGTTTTTTCTCCTACGGCTGGCTAGAATGCGGCCCGCGGCATGCGCCAAGCTGCCCAACAGTGTTAATAGGGCAATGCTCCAACCGGCGCGGTCGAGCCAAATATTGTGATCGCGGCCGGGCAGATAAAAGTCAGTCAAGGCCGCTAAACGGCCATCACGTGAGTGACAGGAACTGCAGCTTAGCGCGTCTTCAGCTGGCGCCACCATATGTGCAATTGGCCAATGCATGCGAGTTTCAATAAAGCCGAATTCGCCGCTGTATTCTTGTCCGGCATACTCGGCACCCGCTTTAAGAGATTTTACCCAATCAAAGTTAGTCCACAGCGCGGTATCGTCATCAGCGCTGTACACATGGTTGACTAGAAAGTGCTTATGCACTCTGTCGTAGGGCTGTTTACCATGCATGATTTTAAACGGCCAAATACGTGAATCAGGATTATCGTGGCTGCCCTGAATCGTGTTGATTTCAATCGGTGCTTGAGTGTCATCGATTTTATCTTCACGCAAAGTGTAGCGCGCTTGACCATCAAACCAGCGGTACTCAGGTACCACATTTTCGCCGTGGCGGAAGCTGCCTTTGGTACTTAAGTATTCAAGATTGCCGTCTTTGTCGCGAATTGTTTGTGGTTTACCGTCTTTATCTAATTGGCCAGCGCTAGACCAGTCCCACCACGTCTTAGTGGCCACGCCACCGCGAGCAAACTCAGGAATATGGCAGGTTTGGCAGGCAACTTGGTCAACGTGATCATTGAGCTTGGGTTTTTTGTGTGGCGTATTACCATGGCACGACTCGCAAGAGGCGCGGGTCTGGTCGGTATGGCCGGGTACGTCAATGCCCATCGTATCGCGTGCATTGGTTAGGTAACGGCTACCGGTCACGCTATGCGCTGAAGTGGTATGGCAATCAGCACAGGCGAAATTCGCTCCGTCTTTCGACATATGTACATCAAGGCTGCGTGGCGCGGTTAATAATGATGAGTCTAGGTCGCCGTGCTTAACACCATCACCACCGCCGCCATAGAAGTGGCAGCTACCGCAGTTACGACTGCTGGTGGCACCAATATTTTGCGCGATTTGGGCTAAATCAGTTTTACGCTTTTCAGTTGGGTTGAGGGGGTCAATGAACTCATAAATGGGATGCCCCGCACCTGTAGGTGACTTCTTGTAACCACCGGTGGTGTCATGACAAATCAAGCAGTCAACGTTACTGCCATCCGTTGGCGGTGGCTGACGCATATCATCCCAGCCGTAACCCGTATGGCAACTGGTACAAAAGGGTTCGTTAGAGGAGGCCGAACCACAGAAGCTATTGACCACATGGCGTTTACCGAGCATTTGTCCGGTTTTTGGATGCTCATACTCCCAAGTCCAGTGCGTGGTTTGTTGTAGCTGTTTTGATGCTTCTGTGTGGCATTCTAAGCAGGCTTTGGTCACTTCTGGGCCTGATTGAAAGGGCCCTTGCAGTTGTTTAAATTGGGCATGATCAGCCGTCGATGGGGCTAAACGCTCCAATGCGCTTGCTGGCACAGTGCCGAGTATCAGCAACATGATCGCCGTGAGCATGTGCCGCAGTGATAGACGTATAAAATGCGTCCCCATAGAGCCTCCCTTGACTCAGCAATTGTTCGGTGTGACATCATAAATGTGCATGCTGGCTGTAGATAAAGACCTTCAGTGTGACAGCATGAAACTGCTAAACGAGTATGTTTTGCCTACCTAATTACTACAGGCTATTACGGTATGCCTTATGCCTATTTAGGACCGCTTGTTGATACTTAGGTGCTTATTTTAAAGCAATATATTATATCATACAGTATAGTTGTTAAAGGTGTTTAGGATTATGCTTTAGTGATAAGCCCAATATAGGCTGCTATCAAACCGAGTGAGCTGGTGTGCTGTGTTGATTTTGACAGGTTAATGTTTATGCATTGACGCTGAGTATCAGCCCACACATCGTACAGTAACGAGAGCGATGCTTGCATAACGCAAGCGCTTAGTGAGGAACATGATTATGACTCAGACAAATGTCGCCCAAGCTGTTTTGCAAGGGCAAGCCAGTAGGCTAGAGCCAGTGGTGGTTATTTTGACCAGTGCTTCGCTACAAACGCAAGGTATGGCCATGGTGTTATCACGGGCTATGCAAGAGCAAGGTGGGCAGTTAACTATCTTGCTGTGTGATGCAGCGGGTGACCTAGCCATCGAGAGTTACCAGAGCCCAGCAGCATTAGCACCTAAGGGCATGAAGCCTGAAGGTTTATTGCAGCAAATAATTGATGCGGGCGCTCAAGTCTCAGTGTGCGCACTTTATCTGCCTAATAGTGCTTATCAAGAGCAGGATCTACGTAAGGGTGTATGTGTTGCCCAACCTGCTGAAATGGCACATATGCTGCGTTGCCAGAATAGTAGAGTTATCAGTTTTTAGTGCTTGTTTGAGCCTAGAGTCAGTGCGCTGTGTCAATCGATCAGACATTGTGTCGCAGTTATGATTTAGATTAGAACTGTTATTGTTCGTATTGCTTAGGTCGTCTTGTTTAGGTTTTTAGGAGAATATATCAAATGCAATACACACATTTTATGGACAAGTACCCCGTTCATCACACTGAAATTTTAAAGTCAGCGACCTGTTGTGCCTCAGTAGATGAGCTGATTCAGTTTTTCCGCGATAAAGTTGAAGCTGATCCGCGCGCTTGTTTTATTGCTGAGTTTGATCACTATGCTCACACCGCTTCACTTCCTGAGGGTGAGATCGCCGAGAATATCAAGGCGGCTAAACATATAATATTTTGTTTTGGTCTTAAATTACCAAGTCCTCTGGCAATGGGACCACGGCCACGTTCGATTGGTGTTTGTGAGTTGGATGACAGTTTTGCCATTAGTTTTTTAGAAGCACCTAACCCTGTTATGCATCAGATCATGCTGGATTGGGTGGCTGATTTAGAGACCTCTAAAGCGAAGGTTTAATCAGCGATGTGCGCAGGTGTGGCTTTCTCTTATATGTCAGCCTGCGCTACTTTTACATTGGAACTGTTTAGATATGTGCTGGATCTATGTACTCAAGATTGCGAGCACCTAGATCAATCACCCGCTTGTCCTCCACCCGTTCAGGGTTCTGCAAAATCCATTTGGCTAAGGCCAAACCGCTAGCCCAACAAAAATACCAATAAAGTGGTTGGTTGAGTAAGCGCTGGGTTTCTTGCGCGCTAAATTGACGCTGCATGCTGCGTGGGTCCACTACCACAGTTGCAGTGGCAACTGTGGTAGTGGACGGGCAATCAGCTGAGCATCGCGAACTATCTTTTGCAGAGCATGATTGAGCGGGGTAACCACTGTGGGATGCGAATAAAGTTGGTAACTAAACTCCTCGGTAAGCCGCATTCTACCGTCTCTGAAAAACTGCATGAAATAATAAAGTTGGTAACCTTTGCTGTTATCCGTAAGGATTGGGGCTAAAAGCGTACTAATAAAGTTGGTAACTATGAGCATGCATCAATGGGCAGGCGTAGGTCGCCATAGTCTTTCTAATATCAATAGCCTATATTTTTCTAGCTATCTAACTGCATATTGTTTTTCTGCAGCAACTCATGCAGTGGAGTCTCACAGCTACTATCATCCGTATGTAGCAGAGCATTAAAAACTATACGGCTCAACGAAGGCTGGGCAGATTGTAGGATTAGCGCTGTTCAAATATCAAATCAAGCAATCTCCGAGAGTTTTTTTCAAGACAGGCTAGTACCTCTTCGACAGGAAGCTTCCAAGCTTGGGCAAGTAGGTGGGCCGTAAGATCAGCGCTCCAAGGCATAACACTGGAACCGTCAACTTGAGCAAAAGGACCATCACTTTCAGGTACAACTCTGTCTCGGGGGAGTTTTTTTGCTAATGCCTTGCCTGAGGCAGAGTTGAACGCAGCTGGCCCTATACTGAACCAGCACCCTTGATCTGATGCTTTCTTGAGCTCAGCAGTCGTACCCGTGAACCAGTGCATCACTGCAGTGCCGTAGCCCTGCTGATCAGCAAGTATAGAGAGTACGTCTTTGACTGCCTGCCTGGAATGAATACTCAGCACTCGCCCGCCGACTGCTACGCATTGCTCAACGGTGGCAAGAAACACCTTACGTTGTAATGCGTAACTGTTCTGAAAGCGGCGAGATCCGTCTAAACCTACCTCACCTACTGCTGGAGAATGCCTAATCTGCTCAAGTAAGATCCTTAGTTCCTCGTGACGAGCATGCACAATTTCTGGATGTAGACCTGGCGTGATCAGTACTTTCTTGTTGCTGCCAAGTACCCGACTTGTAGCCTCGAAAGCGCGTGGACTTGTGGTAACCAGCCACGTGAATGAGTTTTTTTTAAGCGCCTGGGCGTATACCGAGCGAGCGTCAGGATACAAGTCTAGGTGGCAATGGAAATCCATCAAAGCATTCCGTCTCCTACTAGTAAGGCTTCCAGTTCATGGATACCCCTATTAAGTACCGAACGATATTGAGGGCGGTCTGTAGTGGACGTGAAGGCCAGTGATGCCCCGAGAAATCTATCTATACCTTTTTCTTTTACAGTCAATACTGCCAGCGCTACAGCCATAGGGTCATCGGGTCCACTAGCTTTGTCGCTGCCGACTAAGCTTGTAAAGGCATAATTAGTGTCATCCGAACCTGATGTCCAGTTGTTGAAAGCTGCTCTACGAATCATGCATGGAACACAGCGACCACAGTGGGTGCGATTATAGGTGCGAAATCGCCCACAGCTTGTAGTCTTCGATGCCAGTTGTTTGAGGAGCCCTTGATTTAGGCACTCATTCATCATCTCCCCTTTGGTCTTGAATTGATAGGGCAGATCGAGATGTACGGAAACACCTACGCCATCTAAAATCTGTTGCATTTTGCTGATGAGCAGAGGGTGAGTGGTTCGAGTGCTCAAGCTTGACACTCGCCCAGGAACGAGAGGCGGATTTACACAGATGAAACCGTTTTCTGGAATGTAGATAGTAGGACGAGCAAGATCCAATTTAGACGCAGCCAGTACGGCAAAGGCATAGAAGGCAAGCGAGCGTCCCCGAGTAGAAGGTTCTCGTGGGCCTTTAAAACTAATACCGTGACTCCACTGGTAATGAGCGTCGGGCCCGCCTAGCAGTGCTGCGTAGTTGCGTTGACGATCGGAATCTTCGTGGGCAAGTTGAGAGACAAACAATGGTTGACGGCCTTTGGAAACTAAGTCGATACCTCCGATTAAGCTATCAAGTCCACCAGAAAGTAGAGAGATGCAGTCCTGATCTTTAGCAACGAAATTTCCCAGCGGAGGAGGCATACCAGCGTCTGTAAAAATTAGCGACCAGTAATCACCAGTCAATATCTTCAAGGTTTTTTCTAATTTTTCTTTCCAAGGTTCCCACCGAAGTGGTTCATATAAGCCTACGCTGAGTTTAATCGTACGAGTCCACCCGTCAGCACTCGTACTCCTTAGTCCGCAAAGGTCTGCAGCGCACACGGCTAGGCAGAACTGAACGAAATCCCAAGTGGCTGGATTTGGCCGAAATCCTTGACGCTTCAACGCTCCGTGCCAGCCCTTTCCGATTGTACCGACACCCTCACGTCTAGCACCTTTGAAATACGTAAATGCCCGCTCACCATCATCTAGCTGTGTAGGAAGACGAGCCACGGTGGTGCAAATAACCTTGATCATTCAGCAAATACCTCCAGCGCAGTCTTGAGGACGGATTGAGCCAATACTTGCGGCTCTAGCTTCTGTTCGATAAGAGCTTCCAAGATTCTCTGTACCTCTCCATGTACCCATTCTTTGATATCGTTACGCAGAACTTGTATCTGTTGAGGTGGATACTTTAACTTTTCGTAAGTTTGGCCTAGCTGTAGATCCATACGGTTGCAAACTTCATTGGCAATAGTAAATCCGATCACCGCGTTTATTTGTTGGTCGGTAAGCTGAAGAATATCGACGTTAGGATCTTGCTCGTAGAGTTGCGCTAATGCATCAGCCGCCGCATTTCTGAGTGACTCATCGTCGATGCTGCCAGTGTCAGGCATTACCTCTTTGATCAAATCTAACGCAAGATCGCTAGCCGATAGGTTTTGACTGCGAACCCGTTGGACCCAGTCGATAATCAGGTGATCCGTGCTGTCACGTACAGCTGCTAGGAAGTCACCGAAGCGGCCGGCACCTTGTGCGACTCCACGCATCGTATTACTAGCGCGCCCAGCACCACCCATGCCTTTGTTGATCATGCTTTTTGTTGCTCCGCGCAACGCATCACGGCCACCACCAGATAGGTATTTTCCGAACTTCGCACGTGCAGGCATGAATCTACGGTCAGGTGCTACTTCTTGTGATTTAGTAGCCTCATTGTGGTCATCATCACTCAAGTCATCTTCTTGGTCGGTATTACCAGCACCAGCCGCCTCTTGCTCTAACCATTCCGGATCAAATGGTGATCCCGACTTTCCGCCACTACTTGATGTTGATGTGCCCATCAGTTTTCTTCCCTTAAAGCTGCTGTGATTGCTTTCTTGGCTCTGCTGTCAAGGCTAGGGTTGCCTTGCCAAGATTTTAATACTTCAGTTGCCCATGGTTGAATTGCCAGAGTAGGTATAATTCCTGGTCCAATCGACTTTACCGATACAGCTCCTAAAATGGTTGCAGCACGTTTTCCAAGTATAGGGAATACCTTGCATGGCTCGATCAAAATGATCATTTCTGCCTTTGCTCTCAACGTTCGCGTAGAAACGGTACTTTGCCATGCCTTTACCATCGCAAGTTCGGCCTGAGTGGCGTCGACTTTTTCGATGGCTTTTGTTAGCTCGACATTGGCAGAGGTGGCCACTTTTAATGTATCTCGAAGCTCTCGTGATGCAGGGGTCATATTGTCGTCACCAAAGTCGCGAGTGGCGGTATCCCTGCTTAAATGGAGTAATGGTCTTAGATCTCTTGTTCCCAGAGCGGGTAAGAGTTGCAGCCATTCTTTAACGAATGAGTCATCAGTGAATGGTTCTGGTAGTGTGCTATTGTCGCTAGCGCTGGATTCTGCCTCTAATAGTGAGGCCACTTCGCCGTCGTTCTCAGAGCTAACCATTGAAGATATAGTATTGGCTAAGTCTTCATTACATCTCTCAAGTAAGTGCCACTTGGCTAGAGCTGGAATGTCCAGTGTAATCCCCTGGGGCTTAGCTAGTGCTTCACGAAGAAATACGATATTTAGAAAACGCTTTATCAGGCGAGGGTTAGCGTTGATAGAAGTGGACTTGAACATTAACGGGGCGAGCCCTTCTGCCAAACCCATTAGTGCTTGTAGTTCTGTATTGCCACCGGCAAGCTCAGAAAGAAACTCTGAGCTAATAGTATCTCCCATCCAGCTTTTACGTAAACGTTCGGAAACTTTACTTTTTGCATCATCGAACTTTACTGGGGAATAACCCCCTGCTTTTGTTTCACGCTCGAGTAGAAGTAATGCCAAGTACGCTTTAGTCTCGTTCACACCAAGTCGCGGCACATGAAGAGGTACTTGAATCAGTTTATCGAAATAATTAGTCGCTATATCACTGGTGATCTCTGTGCCCTCAAAGTGCACCTTAACTGCACCGCGTATGAACTCATTATCTGCGGCGATTACGAAGGCAGTCCGCTTTATGAAAAGCAGTAAGCGTATTGACTCTAGTGTTGAAATTGCAGTTTTTGGTAGACACCTATCGAGGTCATCTACAAATACGACCAGAGTAATACCTAGATCTTCTAGGATATTCTCTAATGCTTCTCGAAACGCATGGATTTCGTTTGGTAATGAAAGAGGCTCTTTCTGCTTCAAAAGACCGTCAACTTTAAGATCTAGTGCTGCGTTATCACCGCCATTGTTTGCATTGGAATCTGATTTCTTCTCTGCAGAGTCCAACCAGCCGACCGCTTTGCTTATGGCTTGACCTAGTGGACCTACCGGCACACCTGTGGTGATTGTGATAGCTGCTTCTCCGCCTAATTGTGCTAACCGAAGCAGATTGATTCTTTGCCAAAGCTCCTTGGCTTTTTGCACAAGTGTTGGGTTTTTTTGTGCCTGGCGTAGTACTTCGTCGCCCATGATTTGTAATATAGCGCTTCGGGCACTTTCAAAGTCTTGGTATAGCCATGGGTTAAAAGTGATAATCACATAGGTGTTTTTCTTAATCTGTCCAGTGTTTGTATCGGCGTTAGGAGATTGTTCGTTTTCAGGCTCTATGAGACGTTCAGCTATCATTTTGACTAGTGAGGACTTTCCAGCCCCCCAGCCACCGGAAACTCCTATAGAAATAGGCTCGCCGCCGCTGCGTTTAAGTAGACTGGCACAAGCATCTGCGACCACTCCAAAATTTAAATAGTCGATGGTCGTTTCGTTGTCATGCCACATGAGAAGGTATCCATTCCGGTTGTTTAAATTTTATGCTAACGCAGCCAGTCGCAAGGCTAAATGGATTTAAAATCAGCCGAATCCGGTAGAAGTGTAGATGGATTACACCCAAGCTCACTGGCAATAACATAGAGTTTCTCAATCGTGATATTTACTTCACCACGCTCAATACGTCCCATGTAGCTACGGTCGATACCACAAGCAAGCGCTAATGCATCCTGAGAAAAGTTAAGCGCCTTTCTCTCTGCACGGATTCTTATTCCAACTGCTTTCGCCAATTGCTCCATGAACGCCTCATACACGATTGATATCGTGATGCTCTGCGTTTGCGGACACACATGCTACGGACTATAATCCGTATTATATTTTTTGATGTCGGTGGGTGTTTACATGCAGTTGGAAATATTAACCGATGACGAGCAATACGTTCGTATTTGCGAAGATTACTGGCGACAGGATGAGAAGGGTAAGTTTTTGCTTCAAGTAAGGGAGGTTGCATCAATCCATAGCATGCAATCCCGCACAATCAGTCAGCTTGTTAAAAAATATGCTTACGCATGGTCAGCTGCAGACTGTTGTCGCGTATGCATAAAGCCCTATCAATATAGAATTCGTAGTGAGTATCAAGAGCGCTACCGAGAGCTTTTGACTGTTTGCAAGGACTGCCGAGAAATAGAGCAGCAAGTTATTGCCGATAAGAAAAAAAATATTCTTATGAAGCTGAGGCTGGCGAGAGAAAGTAAAGCTATAGCCTTAGAGTCACTGGATTGGAAAAGTACAGTTTATTTGCTTGCTACAGTTCATGCGCTATGGGGAGAGGGCTTTGGTATCGTTGACTCCTTATGCCATTATCCAAGCTGTACGTTGTCGCCTGACTTTGATTATGACCTTAAAATTCTTGTATATCTCTTTGAAAATGGTTTGCTGTTACCTAGTTTAAATACAAATTTAGATGCGATAGAGCTTGATGATAATGGCGAAGTTAGGCACCTCCATCTAGAAATGTTTACATTTGATCTTCCTTGGGAATATCAGCAGTGTGCTGATGTATGGGCTGATTTTTTTGATGATTCAGCTTTAGATAGCGTAAAGAAAACTACTGATTTTGCCCAGTTCTGCAGAGAGGTACAGTTAAGAGAGTGCACGAGCTTTCTGATGCACGTTTTGGATAGGCACGATCTGTATATATCACCGGGAGAAAAAACCAAGGAAGTGCTTAATCTATGCTTAGAAAAGCTCAGCGTGGCTCAGGTTTATAATTTCATTTGGCGGGCAGCTAGGGATGCTGCTGCCTATTACATGCGTAGTTCTATTTCTAAGGGGCAAGCAGCGAACTCAGCTATCGGTAATATGCGGCGTAGTTTGGAGCAGTCTCAGGCCGAAGGGTGGGATGTGAAGCCATTTAGTAGGAACCACAATATGCCGCAGTCTTTATTAAGCGTAATTGTCTTCAACATGATGCTGGACACAGAAGACGGTGGTTTCAATCAGCCATTGCACGAGTTGATTGGGTCAAAAAGCCTATTGCGTATATAGCGATATAAAAAAATTGCGCCGAATCACTTAAAGAGAGTGACCGTGTTTTATGCCATAAAACACGGAGTTGTATCGGCTATCTTTGGGGGTAAATAACCTGTTCGCAGGTTGATCGTATTATTCAGCGTGACCTACGGCATTAATAGTGCACCCGTCCTCAATTACGTTAGGATGCAGGCGATGACCTCCCAGCTTTTCTTCTGTTGGGCACAAGCGTTATAAATCGCATCCTATAAAATCAGAATAGCGTTTCTATAATAGTCTCTGTTTGAAGCTAATCAGCTCTAATCGGTCTTATTCGTTTGACACCAAGCCGCTACTCCAGATAGCTTGAAGCCAACTAACAGGAAGAGCTTCGTCAGCTCCTCTTACCTTGCCGCTGACGAGCGCATGCTTTATCTATAAAACGCGCACGAGGAATCTATTACATGGCTGATGCAGAAGATCGCTGGTTGTCTATAAGTGAGATTTGCGAGCACCTAGGGGTTAGTAACGACACAGTGTATAAGTGGATTGATAAGCATGAGATGCCTGCGCATCGCATGGGTCGCCCTTGGAAATTTAAGAAATATGAAGTGGATGCATGGGTTAAGGCTGGTGGTGCTGTGGAGCATTATAAAAAGAGTTCAGACCAAGCATGAGTAACAAAAAGTACGGCATGTCATTTACAACAGGCGGTCTTTTTCATCGTGAATCGGTTGAAGTTGCCACATTGTATCTTGACCTCGGTGACTGGAGTTCTGTACGGGACAAGGTCATCGCAGAAAACCTACTGCAAACTAGGGCCATGAGTACGCTTAAACGCAATTGCCGTGAAATTACTTCACGGCTTAAGATGCTTAATTCCGATGAAATCCGACTTTTAATTGATGGTGACAGCCAAGAGCAGGCCTATTTGCTCTGGATTTCTGTCTGTCGTCGATACAGCTTTATAGCTGATTTTTCAGTTGAAGTGCTCAGGGAGCGTTACCTCACTCTGAAAACAGATTTAACACACGAGGATTTTGATTCGTTTTTTAATCAAAAAGCTGAGTGGCATGATGAGCTTGATACGCTCACTCCAGCTACGGTAAGCAAGTTACGACAAGTTTTGTTCAAGATACTTCGTGAAGCAGGCCTGCTAACGACTGACTGCATTATAAACAATGCAACCCTCAGCTCCAGGCTATTAAGCGTAGTCGGTGGCCGTAACAGCAGAGATTTATCTTACTTCCCTATATTTGAATCTGACCTGAAGAGGATGACTCAGTGACAGTAGATGTAGCCAGAATGCCAATGTCTGACAGGTTTCAACACCTTTTTTCCGTGATATCGAGCCGACGATTCCTAGATAAACAGGGGCTTGGAAACGAGGTACCTTTCTTTATTTGCCCTTTTAAGCCAGAGGAAGGTGTTGAAATGGTGCGTATGCAGAGTCAGCTAGTGAGTCGTCTCGCGCATACGGGTGTAAGAGCCTTAGAGGTCAATCTTTACGATGTGACCATTGAGATTCTCAAGCGCGATGGTGATTTTGAGTGGCTGATAGATAACGAACAAAGTTTATCAAAGGTTAAATTTCAAGAAGAGCTGCAGGGAATTCTCGATGTTGAATCTGAATTGATCCCAGCAATTGCAGCTAAGTTAGCAGGCCAAGAGTTTGAAGTGCTTTTCTTATCCGGTGTAGGTGAGGTTTTTCCTTATATTCGTTCGCATAACGTCTTGAATAACCTGCAAAGCACAGCAAAAGAAAAGCCAACGATCATGTTTTTTCCTGGAGCCTATACCCACTCGCTTGAGTCCGGGGCATCGCTCGATCTATTTGGAAGATTCCATGATGACAAATACTATCGAGCCTTCAACATTTTTCATTGTGAAGTATAAAACAGGGAAGCGAAATGTCTCTTACTAATATATTTGCCAAACCAGTAGACCGCCCAATTGAGGGCGTTATCAAAGCGGACGATCAAGCCAGTCTCCGCCTTGAGATTGAAGAGTATGTACTCACAAATGAAGTTGAAAAGCGCCTTGAGTCCTTTCTTGATGCCTATAATAATTACGAAGGTGCCAACGGCGTATGGGTGTCTGGCTTCTTCGGCTCAGGTAAATCCCACCTTCTAAAAATGCTTGCATTATTAGTTGAAAATCGAGAGATAGATGGTGCTACTACCTTAGATTTGTTTCTGCCTAAATGTGGCAATAATGAAATCCTGCGTGGCGACCTAAAGAGAGCTGTAGCTATCCCATCGAAAAGCATTTTGTTCAATATTGACCAAAAAGCTGATGTCATTAGTAAAAACCAGATTGATGCTCTACTCACTGTTTTCGTCAAAGTTTTCGACGAAATGTGTGGCTATTATGGCAAGCAAGCTTATATAGCTCAGTTTGAGCGAGAGCTGGATCGAGATGATTTATTTAAGCCTTTCATGCATGAATTTGAAGCTGTGGCTGGTAAGCCGTGGGACTGGGGACGAAGCCGCCCTACGAGAGTATCCGCACAGGCAGACGAGGCTTATAACAGAGTAACAGGACAGAAGCAGACAGATGTTCTCGATAAATACCGTCAAGACTATAGCCTCTCTATCGAAGACTTTGCTGAAAATGTAAATGCTTATATTGAGCAGCAACATCAGGATTTTCGATTGAACTTCTTTGTTGACGAGGTTGGGCAATACATTGCCGATAACGTCAAGCTGATGACTAACCTACAAACTATCGCTGAGAGCCTAGCAACCAAATGCCGAGGCCGTGCATGGGTCATCGTGACAGCCCAAGAGGATATGGGAACTGTTGTTGGTGAGATGGGTAAACAACAAGGCAATGACTTCACAAAAATTCAGGCTCGGTTTGCTAATCGCATGAAGCTGACCAGTGCCGATGTTGCTGAGGTCATCCAAAAACGCTTACTCACAAAAACAGAAGATGGCACTCAACTGCTTTCTGATATTTATCATACGCAATCCAATAATTTCAAAACTCTATTTGATTTTTCTGATGGTTCTCATACCTATCGGAATTTTCAGGACAGAGAACACTTTATTCAAAGCTATCCCTTCATTCCTTATCAGTTCGCGCTGTTTCAGTCAGCTATCCAAAACTTATCACAGCATAACGCCTTCGAAGGAAAACACAGCTCCGTAGGTGAGCGCTCGATGCTGGGTGTATTCCAGCAGGTGGCAATTCAGATTGGGGACCATGAAATTGGCCAGCTGGCGACTTTTGATCTGATGTTTGAAGGTATTCGTACAGCACTTAAATCAAATATTCAGCGCGCTATTATTCAGGCGGAAAAACATTTAGATAACTCTTTCGCGATTCGACTATTAAAAGCGCTTTTTTTGGTCAAATATGTCAAAGAGTTTAAGCCGACTCTTCGCAATCTCTGTGTCTTGATGCTTGATCGTTTTAATCAAGATCTACCTGCACTCAATAAACGTGTTGAAGAGGCTTTGAGTCTCCTAGAGCAGCAAACCTATGTTCAGCGTAACGGTGATCTCTTTGAATACTTGACTGATGAAGAAAAAGACGTTGAACAGGATATTAAGAATACAGACGTTGAGTCTTCGGATGTCACTGCTGAGCTTGAGAAGCTTATTTTCGATCACGTTATCAAAGATCGTAAAATTCGTTATGACGCCTCCTCATCAGGCAATCAGAAGCAAGATTATTCGTTTTCTAGAAAACTGGATGACAAGCTTCTCGGGCGTGAGCACGAGCTAGCGATTCATGTCATAAGTCCCTTCCATGAGCATGCAGAAAATCAGGAAATGCTGCGTACTAGCTCAACATATAATTCTGATGAACTATTTGTCATCATGCCAGGCGATGAGAGACTGATGCGTGACGTCCTTATGTATAAAAGGACGGAAAAATACATTCGCCAGAATATCTCTATCACCCAGCAGGATGCCGTTAAACGCATCCTAGCTGACAAAGGCTTTCAAAACCGTGATCGGTATATTGAGCTACAGCAACTGGTTCAACGGTTGATTGGTAAGTCCAAGTTGCTGGTTGCGGGAGCCGATATTGAAATAGGCACTGAGGATGGCCAGTCTCGCGTAATGCGAGGGTTCCACGAGGTTATTTCTCGGGCATATCCAAATCTTAGAATGCTCCGAGGTATTGCATATTCTGAGGAAATGATTAAAACCATCCTCAGCAACAAAGATGGAACATTGTTTGGTAATGACGCCACCTCTTTGGCGGAGTCTGAGCAAGAGCTTTTGGCATTCATTCAGAGTAATAATCGCAGTGGTGTGCGTACTACGCTGAAAAGCTTGCTGGAAAGGTTTGAGCGTAAACCTTACGGTTGGTACTACGCCGCAGTACTTTGCGTGTTAGCTAATCTGTGTGCCCGAGGCAAGGTTGAGGTTCGTGCTGATGGTAATCTGCTTGAAGAAGATGAGTTAGAGCGCGCGCTGCGCAACACCCATGGTCACGCAAATGTGATTTTGGAACCGCAAGTAGAATTTACAGCCTCTCAGATACGCGCTCTTAAAGAGTTTTATGAGGACTTTTTTGATGGGCCACCTGCCGCTACTGAAGCAAAGTCACTTGGCCAAGAGGCAGGAGTGGCTTTTCAAGATTTACTGCATAAATTAACACCTTTAACAGCTCAGGCGTCTCAATATCCGTTCTTAAATGCACTGGTTCCAGTGGTGGAAAGACTCAAAGAGCTGACTGGTAAACCCTATACCTGGTACCTGACAGATCTAGCGCGCCAAGATGATGCTTTACTCGACATGAAAGAAGGCATTATAGGGCCGATCCAAAAATTCATGAGTGGATCACAGAAAGCGATTTTTGATGAAGCTCGGATCTATATTCAGAATCAAGAGGCTAATTTTTCCTATATTGAAGGTGAAGAAGCTGAATTGTTAACCGCGAGCCTAAAAGACCCAAAGTGCTTTAAAGGCAATAAAATCCAGCAGATGAAAAACCAGCTAGATCTGCTGAAGGAAAACATCAGCGAAAAGGTTAAGCAGACACGTTCGCGAGCTATTGAAACGTTAAATGCAATGCAGGCTAGAATGCAGGCAATGGATGAGTATCAGGGGCTCTCAGATACTAATCAGGCAGAACTGAATAAGACATATCAAGAGTTGCTAGATCATGTTGAACAACAGCTTTTAATAGCCGTTATTAATGATCGATTAAGATATTTTGAAGATCAGGGTTACCAAAAACTACTGGCTAAAATGGTTGAAATGGCTAGACCAGTATTTGTGCCTACAACTCCAGATGATAATACTGACCCAAAACCTGACGGTCCCCCTGAGGTTAAAGAGCCTAAAATAGAGTATGTGTCTTATAGGCAGCTCCGTGTTGCTTACGATAAAGCTTGGTTGGCAGATGTGGCTGATGTAGAGCGCTACCTAGAATCCATGCGCGAAACGTTACTGGATGAAATAAGCAAAGGGAAAAGGATTCAAATATGAAAATTGATACATCAAAACTCAGAAAGTTTGCACAGCTTGCTCGAAACAGTCTTATTGAACAAGTTTCGGCTAAATTGAAGCTAGTCCTTACTGATAGTAGTGTTGCCCGTCGTGAAAGCCTTGACGCCATCAAAAAACTCGAAGAGGCGATCAAGGGGCACGGCAAGGAACAGGTCATCGAGCGAGTGGCCTACATCTGGTTCAACCGCTTCTGCGCCCTGCGCTTCATGGACGTGAACCGCTACACCCGTATCGGCGTGGTGTCGCCCGCCGAGGGACAGTTCCAGCCGGAGATTTTGGCTGAGGCCAAGATGGGGCACATCGACGAAGAAATGGTTCACGACAAGGTCCGGCAGCAGATCTTTGCCCTGCTCGATGGCAAAGCGCCCAGCCGCGACCCGCAGGGCGAGGCTTACCGCCTGTTGGTGGTGGCCGCCTGCAACTTCTGGAACAAGGCGATGCCGTTCCTGTTCCAGCGCATCGATGACTATACCGAACTGCTGATGCCCGACGACCTGCTCTCGGGCAACTCCATCCTCGCCTATACCCGCGAGGCGATGACGCCGGATGCCTGCGAGGATGTCGAGGTGATCGGCTGGCTCTACCAGTTCTACATCTCCGAGAAGAAGGACGAGGTGTTTGACGGCCTGAAGAAGAACAAGAAGATCACGCCCGAAAACATCCCCGCCGCCACCCAGCTCTTCACCCCGCACTGGATTGTGCGCTACCTGGTGGAAAACTCCCTCGGCCGCCTGTGGCTGCTCAACCGCCCTGGCTCAAAGCTGGTTGAGCGAATGGATTACTACATCAAGCCCGAACAGGCGGAGACGGACTTCCTGCGCATCAGCAAGCCGGAAGAGATCAAGATTTGCGACCCGGCCTGCGGCTCCGGCCACATGCTCACCTATGCCTTCGACCTGCTCTACGCCATTTACGAGGAGGAAGGTTACGAGCCTGCGGAAATCCCGGAGAAGATCCTCACGAATAACCTCTACGGCATCGAGATCGACGAACGTGCCGGGGAACTGGCCGCCTTTGCCCTGACCATGAAGGCCCGCGCCAAGCAACGCCGGTTCTTCAACAAGGGCGTCAAGCCGAACATCTGCGTGCTGGAGAATGTCCATTTCGACGGCAATGAGTTGAAGGATTACATGGACTTTGTTGGGCGCGATCTGTTCACCGCGCCACTGCAAACCACCCTGCGCCAGTTCGAAGAGGCCGACAATTTCGGCTCCCTGATCCGCCCCGATGTCACCGACGTGGACGGGATGCTCAAGGTTCTGCAGTCAAAAGACTATCGATCTGACTGGGTTTACAAGACGGCCCATCAGAAGGTGCTGCAAGCCCTGCGGCAGGCTGATTACCTCAGCCCCAAATACCATGTGGTGATTGCCAATCCGCCGTATATGGGTGGCAAGGGGATGAATGGTCGGTTGGCGGCGTGGCTCAAGGATAATTATACCGATGTGAAGTCGGATCTTTTCTCTGCATTCGTGGTGAAGTGCTCTGAGTTAGGAAAAAAGCTGGGGCACGTTGGAGTCATGAGCCCAAACGTATGGATGTATCTATCATCTTACGAAAAACTTCGTGATTTCTTAACGGGCAGCAAGACTTTCACAAATCTCGTTGAATTGCCGCTTTCTGGATTCAAAGGTGCCACGGTTCAAATCTGCGCATACAACTTCGAAAATAAACACTCCCCAAACCTCAAAGGCACTTTTGTTCGTTTGGTTGATTTCAAGGGTGGCGATGATGAAATGGCGGAGTATACGAAAGAAGCGGTCAGTGCCACAGAATGCTCTTGGAAGTTCAGAGCAACTACAGAGTCTTTCAGAAGAATACCAGGATCACCAATATCATACTGGGTGAGTGAGAGATTACTGAAAGCCTTTGAAAATGGAATATTGTTAAGGCAAATAACGATTCCTCGGCAAGGGCTCGCTACAATGGACAATGCGAGGTTTACTAGGCAATGGCATGAGGTTTCTCGAAGTCGATTTAGTTCACTGTCGCTTAGGGATGAAACTGCTTCTAAATGGTTTCCCTATAACAAAGGCGGAGATTTTAGGAAATGGTACGGTAATCAGGAGTTCGTTGTTAACTGGGAAGATTCAGGCAGCGAAATTAAGCAACTTTCCATCTCGCGATATGGGAGTGCTTCAAAGCGAGTAGTAAATGAGGACTCATACTTTAAGAAAAGTATAACTTGGTCAAAAATTGGAACTGGACTGCCATCCTTTAGACTGCAGCCCGATGGCGCTGTCTTTGACGTCGCGGGAATGTCTATGTTCCCAAAAGAGAAAGACTTTCCCTTGCTACTGTGCTGCTTAAATACTCAAATTGTGTTGCAGCTTTTAAAGGTTCTTTCGCCGACTCTCAATTTTGAGGCTGGTCAAGTTGGTTTGATTCCTATCATCAAACCGCAGGGAAGTTTCGCGCAAATCTTCGATAGGGCAGTAGAAAAACAGAAGGCTGACTGGGACGCCTACGAAACCTCTTGGGACTTCACCGGCCTTCCGCTGCTGAATCCCGACTACCACCAGCCATCCCTAAAGGCCACCTACCAGAAGCTCCGCGCCCACTGGCGGGAGATGACGCTGGAAATGCAGCGGTTGGAGGAAGAGAATAACCGCATTTTCATCGACGCCTACGGTCTGCAGGATGAGCTGACGCCCGAGGTGCCGTTGAAAGAAATCACCCTGACCTGCAACCCGCATTACCGCTACGGCGGAGACAAGAGCGCGGACGAGCTGGAGGCGCTGTTGCTTGGCGACACCATGCGTGAGCTGGTCTCCTATGCCGTGGGCTGCATGTTTGGCCGCTATGCGCTGGACAAGCCGGGGCTGATCCTGGCCAACCAGGGCGAGACCATCGAAGACTACCTGAAGCAGATTTCGGAGACGAGTTTTCCGGCGGATGACGACAACGTTATCCCTATGCTCGATGGTGATTGGTTCACCGACGACATTGCCGAGCGCTTCCGCAAGTTCCTGCGCGTGGCCTTTGGCGACGAGCACTACGAGGCCAACCTCAAGTTCGTCGAAAAGGGGCTGGGCAAGAATGGAAAGGCCCGCGACATCCGCGATTACTTCCTCAAGGATTTCTACAGCGACCATGTGAGGCGCTACAAGAAGCGGCCCATCTACTGGCTGTTCTCCAGCCCCAAGGGGAGTTTCAACGCGCTGATCTACATGCACCGCTACCGCCCGGATACGGTCAGCGTGGTGCTCAACGACTACCTGCGCGAGTTCCGCACCAAGCTCACCTCGCACAAGAACCATCTGGAGGCGGTCAGTATCAGCGCCAGCAGCAGCCAGGGCGAGAAGACCAAGGCCCTGAAGGAGATCGAGAAGATCACCAAGATGATCGCCGAGATGGAGGAGTACGAGCGCGAGGTGCTTTACCCGCTGGCCACCGAGCAGGTGGAGATCGACCTCGACGAAGGCGTCAAGGTCAACTACCCCAAACTTGGCGCGGCCTTGAAGAAGATACCAGGGCTTGAGGCGCAAGAGGACTGAACATGGCGGGTGAATACGAAAGGGCCATTACTATCCAGGACGCGATTGCTGCTATTAACGGCGGGGATTATTTGCTGCCCGCCATTCAGCGTAAGTTTGTCTGGAGCAGCCACCAGATCTGCGTACTGTTCGATTCCATCATGCGGGGTTATCCGATCAACTCCTTCATGTTCTGGGAGGTCAAAAGTGATGGCATAAAAAATGACTTCAAGTTTTACGAATTCCTGAGATCTTACTGTCAGCGCTTTGGTGAGGAGAACCCACACAAGCCAACCAACGCCAGCTATAAGGACTTTAAAGCCATTATTGATGGTCAACAACGACTGACCTCACTGTATATCGGATTGTGCGGCACCTATGCCTATAAGCAGCCGCGCGTCTGGTGGCCAACTGCTCAGGATGATCAGGTGCTGCCGCCGCGAAAATTGTATCTGGATCTGGCCCAGCCAGTAGAGACGGAAGATAACGAGTCTCTGATGCATTACAACTTCAGGTTCCTGACAAATGCCCAGTACGGTAATTCTGCCACTTCAGGTAGCCAGCATCATTGGTTCTGCTTACATGAAATCTTGAAGATGCCCCATCGGGAGAGCGCTGACGATATATTGTTGGAGGTAGTGATGCCCCAGCTGCATCAGCGCGGGCTTGCTGATAACGCCTTTGCGCGGAAAACTCTGCTCAAGCTGTATGACGTCATCAGGCGGCAGCGCATTATTCATTACTTCAACGAAAGCAGTCAGGAAATTGATCATGTCCTGGATGTGTTTATCCGCACTAACAGCGGCGGTACCAAACTGGATTTTTCTGATCTGTTGATGTCGATCGCTGTCGCGAACTGGGACGGTGACTTCCGGCAGGATCTGGATAACCTGATCAGTCAGATTCACAGCGCTGGCGATATGGGCTTCTATATGGAGCGCGATTGGGTGCTGAAAACCTGCCTTGTGCTCACCGGTGCGGACGTTCGGTTCAAGGTGAAAAACTTCAGCGCGGAGCAGGTACGTCAGATCCAGGTATCCTGGTTGGAAATCAAAGCCTGCATTCTGGAAAGCCTACGGCTGGTGCGGCGCTTTGGCATTAATGCCCAATCACTGACTTCCAAAAATGCGGTGATCCCGATTTGCTACTACCTTTACAAAAAGCAGGTTGGTAATGAGCCTCTTTTCAAAAGCATAAACAATCTGGCCAAGCACCATGAGCAGCGCGATTTAATAAGCCGGTGGTTCTATATGGCTCTACTCAAAGGGGTGTTTGGCGGTCAGGCGGATACCATATTGAAATCAATGCGCGATGTGCTTGATCAAAATATGGATGAGCCGTATTTCCCCTTGCAGCAGGTGATTGATCGGTATACGGCTACCAATAAAGATTTGCGCTTTGATGACGAATATATCGAGCGCTTGTTGGATGTGGAGCACGGTGAAGGGCGCTGCCGTGCTCTGTTGCATCTGATGTTCCCTGAAATGAATGCGACGGAAGTTTTCCATATAGATCATCTGCATCCGCGCAGCCATTTTACTAAGAAGCACCTTAAAACGCTGGATTACTTGGCAAATGATCCGGCTAAAATGGCTTTTTATGAGCCATCAAAATACTGGAATACGGTTGCTAACCTGCACTTGCTCAATGACTCACAGAATATGAGCAAATCTGATCAGTCCCTGAAAGAGTGGTTGGAGGATCCCACGGTATCTCTGACTGCTGCCAGCTTACTAGTAGAGGAAGCCGATCTTGGCTTTGAAGCTTTCCCAACGTTCTTTGCCGTCCGCAGAGCAGCACTCAAGGAACGCTTGAAAAAACGTGTGTTTATTTCCCATTCGATCCCAGCAGATCCCGAGCCTGATGATATGGATGAAGAAGTGGTCGAGGATCTAGTGGAATGAGTAGTCAAATTGAGCGCGCCCTGATAAAGCTCTTTGATCGGCACCGTATCGTTTTCTGGTATGACGCCAAGCAGGAGCTGCGCGGCGATTACGAGGCATTGCAGCTGCCCGGCATCGAGAAGCTGGAGCTGACCAACAATGAATACGGCGTAAAGTACAGGATTCTGCGCGAGCAGCCCGGCCAAAAGTTTTTACTCTACCGTGAAGGCCCTCAGCCCGCCGACCTGGATAACTGGCTGCTGGATGTGCAACTGGCCCACGGCGAGTTCCGCACCGATCAGGTGGCCATCTGGCTGTCCGAACTGGAGCTGGGTTTGGAGTTTACGGATGTTGTTCAGGCGCATGCTGAGCTGTTCCAGTCTGTTAAGCGTATAGGCGCGCTTAAGGCTCTGCTGAAGCCTGAAGATACAGCGGGCCAGATTAGACTGAAAATGCTGTCTGTATGCGCTGGTAGTGAGCCGCGTATGGATGCAGTGGCTGAAAGTTTGCTACAGGAGTTGGCAGACAACCGTGATGAGAAAATCAAACTTATTGGTCGATGCGGCTTGGATGATTTTCTCTGGGAGCAGATGACTCGCTTTTATGGCTATAGGTCCAACGAATCAAGTATTAAAGACTTTGCTATCGAGCTATTCAAATCCTGCTACGCCATGGGTACTGACGGTAAAGTTAACCTCACAGGTGATGCCTTGGTATTCCTTAAGCGTTGGAAAGATAGTCGCCAATTCGAAGTAAGCTTCGAAACGCTTTCAGGCGAGTGTGCAGATATCATTAGCCTTGAGCAGGATCTGGCTCAGCGAGACTTTAGAGAGCTGGTCGAGCTAGATTATTTCCGACTTATTGACCAGAAGATCATTAGTGATCTAGTGCGGGCGGTGACATCCCGTACTGTTTCTAGCGGTGATGTATCACTCTGGGTTCGCCAGCGACGACAAGGGCATTGGTATCGTGAATACCGCCATATGTATGAGGCCATAGATTATGGAGCCCAGTTTATTCATGCCTTAGGTGAGACTAATCTCACTATGGATAGTTTAGCTGAGGGCGTACAACTCTATAGTCGCGCTTGGTTCAAGCTAGATCAGCTTCATCGCAAGTTCATCTATCATGTGAGTATGACAGGGCAAGCATCCCTTCTGGGGGCTCTCAGTGATCAAATAGATAATCTCTACTCCAATAGCTACTTATTAAAGCTAGGTGACCGCTTCCAAGTCTTTGTCGACCAAACTACTAGCTGGGAAGCTCTGCCTGTGAATCGACAGGATGCATTTTTTGAGCGATGGGTAAGACCGTTTCTGCTAAAGGACAATAGGGTTTGTGTAATTATCTCTGACGCTATGCGCTACGAAATCGGTGAAGAACTGTTAGGGCTGATTCGACAAGAAGATCGTTATAGTGCAGAGCTTGAGCCTGCATTATCTATGCTGCCAAGCTACACGCAGCTTGGCATGGCTGCACTCTTACCCCATAAGGAGTTAGCTATTGCCGAAGACAAAACTGGCACCGTATTAGCGGATGGAAAAAGCTCACAAGGCACGCCTAACCGTACCAAAATTCTGCAAGCTGCTTTGAATGGACGCGGCGAAGCGATGACAGCTGAAACATTTATGAAACTGGATAGAGATGGTAGTCGTGAGCTTCTAAAGAACAACGACGTGCTCTATATCTATCACAACCGTATTGATCATACCGGTGATAAAATTCATTCTGAAGGTCAGGCATATGAGGCGGCAGAGCAAACACTTGATGACATCGTAAGGCTCGTTAAAAAACTTAGTGGTGCTAATGCCAATAATATTTTAGTGACTGCGGATCATGGTTTTATATATCAGCACAGGCCTCTTGAAGAAAGCGACTTTTCGGGTGCAGCTGCTGCGGGTGAAACTGTTTTTTACACTAATCGACGCTTTGCGCTTGGTAAGGGGCTTACTGAGTCACCGAGCCTCCACAAGTTCACTCCTGAACAGCTTGGCCTGACTGGTGAAGTAGAGGTACAGATTCCTAAGTCGATTAATCGAATGCGCCAACAAGGCTCCGGTAGCCGCTTTGTACATGGTGGCGCAACCCTTCAGGAAGTTGTGATTCCTGTACTCAAGATTAACAAGAAGCGCCAGAGTGATGTTACGGCTGTAGCAGTAGATATTCTTCGTGGAGCAAGCAAGGTTATTACGTCTGGGCAGCTTGCTGTGACGATGTATCAGGCTGGTTCTGTGACGGATAAAATTCAGCCACGCATTTTGCGAGCTGGGATCTATACTGAAGCTGGGGATTTAATCTCTGATAGCCACGATTTGACCTTTGACCTGAGTTCAGAAAACCCACGTGAGCGCGAACTACAGGTACGTTTTGTACTGACTCGAAAGGCAGATGAAGTCAACGGTCAAGAAGTCATTATGCGTCTCGATGAAAAGCATGCGGGGACTTCACATTACAAGGAATACAAGTCGATCCGTTATCTAATACGACGCTCGTTTACCAGTGACTTTGATTTTTAACAAAGTAATTTTAAGGCATATAACTAATGAACGATCTTGATCAGAAAATTAATACGCATTTCCAAGGACTGGTTGTCCGTAAAGATCTTGTCAAGACGGTCAAAGGCAACGCTATTGTGCCTTCCTATGTGCTGGAGTACCTGCTTGGTCAGTACTGCGCAACCAGTGATGAAGCGACTATTCAAACGGGTATAGAAACAGTAAAAGAAATACTGGCCAAACATTACGTCCACCGCAATGAAGCAGGACTAGTGCGTTCACACATCAAGGAAAAAGGACGTCACAAGGTTATTGATAAGGTAACCGTGTCATTGAACGACACACGAAATGTGTATGAAGCTGAGTTCGATAATCTTGGAATTAAGAAAGTTCTAGTCGACTCAGGCACAATCAAAAAGCACCCCAAGCTGTTAGTTGGTGGGGTATGGTGCATTTGTGATATTGAATATGACTTCACTGAGGATAGAGAGTCCAGCCCTTGGATTTTAGGTTCTCTGAAGCCTATTCAGCTCTCTAATCTTGATTACGATGCGTACATTGAAGGTCGCAAGCAGTTCACAACGGCTGAGTGGATTGATGTGCTCATGCAAAGCATGGGGCTCAACCCAGAAGTCTTTGGTCATCGCAGCAAGCTTATTCAGCTGGTACGCTTAATTCCTTTTTGTGAGCGAAACTACAACCTTATCGAGCTAGGCCCAAAGGGGACAGGAAAGTCCCATGTGTATTCAGAGTTTTCCCCTCATGGAACGCTAGTCTCTGGCGGTGAGGCTACTCTTGCCAAACTTTTCATTAACAACACGACGAATAAGATAGGTCTAGTTGGCTATTGGGACGTAGTTGCAATGGATGAGGTGGCTGGTAGCGGTAAAAAACCTGATATCAAGCTTATTGATACCCTTAAAAACTACATGGCCAACAAGTCCTTCAACCGTGGGACTGGTCCCCAAGGAGCTGAGGCATCAATGGTGTTTATTGGGAACACCTCTCACAACGTGCCTTACATGCTAAAGCATGGACACCTATTCATGGATCTGCCTGAAACCTATAGAAATACTGATGGGCAGGCCATTCTTGACCGGCTGCATTGGTTTCTGCCCGGCTGGGAGATGGAAAATCTTCGCAACGAGATGTTTTCGACGGGTTTTGGCTTTGTTGTCGACTACTTGGCTGAGGTGTTGCGCTCGCTACGCAGTTTTGATTATTCGGATCGTTACCAAGAAAACTTCACCCTGTCTTCAGACATCTCGACGCGGGATCGCGATGGCATTAATAAGACTTTTTCAGGCTTGATGAAGATAATTTTTCCGCATGGCGGTGCCACAGAAAAGGAAATTGAAGAGTTACTGCAGTTCTCAATGGAAGGACGTAAGCGTGTAAAAGATCAATTAATGCGTGTTGACACAACATATGCAGCAGTTGATTTTTCTTATCAGGACTCTGCTGGGAATACCAAGGGTGTAACGACGCTCGAAGAGCAGGAATACCCCAATTACTATAATAAGACTATCGGCGAGCCTGAGAATGTATACAGCGCTGAGAACACGCAACTTAGCGAGCCTACAAAACAATTTGAGCTATCGGCACCTGCTGAACAGACTCTCAAGGAAAAGCACCTCACGTACCATGAGAATCAAAAAGGTATTTCCTTTGATACGCTACTAGGCCCTTACCTCAAAGGGGCAGCCAGCATCACTGTTACTGACCCCTACATACGCTTGTTTTATCAGATGCGTAACTTCATGGAGCTGCTGGAAACAGTGGTGAAAAACAAAGAACCTGAAAATGAAGTTTTAGTGCACCTACTGACAACTGAAGATGAGTTCAGAGGAGATCAGCAAAAAGAAAACTTCGAAAAAATGAAAGTCTCCGCTAGCTCTGTAGGTGTGAACCTCACTTGGGAGTTTGATGATACAAATACCATCCATGCTCGCCACATCGTGACCGACCACGGCTGGAAAGTAGCACTGGATCGGGGCCTTGATATATTTCAGATGTACGACCTTAATGATGCGTTCAGTTTTACTAACAAGCTGCAAACTTGCAGGCCTTGTAAAGCGTTTGAGGTGACGTTTATTCAGACACCAAAGACTGTTGCGTGAATAAGTTGTATACGAGTGTAAATTTTGTGTTAACGGCAATGTAAAACTGACCCACTAGTGGCAATTCAAAATTGACCCACCTGAAGCAAAATAACCGCCAAATTCTAACTGGATATGGCGGTATGTTTCTGATGCTAACTCAGGAGTTATTA
>Ga0265295_1001916_pt1 | contig 34875 bp, 27 predicted proteins | sample Munlansysbiofilm_FD_192503 | JGI IMG/M metagenome (GOLD analysis project Ga0265295, IMG submission 192503) | Leachate microbial communities from a municipal landfill in Southern Ontario, Canada - Methane capture system biofilm | ecosystem: Engineered > Solid waste > Landfill > Unclassified ... | reverse complement strand
GGCCGCGCCGTGGTGGTCTCCACCACAAGCGGACTGCAACGTGGCAGTGCGCCGCCCAGACCCCCGGCCCGAAGGGTTGCCCCCAGACGGGGCGCCTGCGGCGTTGTCGGGCAGGGGCAAGGCGACCTGCCTTGCCCCTGCCCTCCGCCTTGCATCCATCCCCGTCTGGGGGCAACGCGGGTGCAGAAATGGCGTGAACAGGCCCTCGACGCAGGTACCGCCGAGAAGCCGCGCATCAATGGCCGTAACACCCTGAACCGCAAGTATTTGATGCAGGCAGTGGACGGCAGCCTCAAGCGCCTCGGTCTGGACTTCATCGACCTGATCTACTGCCATCGCTCCGACCCGCACACCCCGATCGAAGAAACCGTCTGGGCGCTGCACAACCTCATCGAGCAGGGCAAGGCGCTGTATTGGGGTACGAGCGAGTGGAGCGCCGACGAGATTTGCGCCGCCTACGAGATCGCCGAGCGCCACCATCTGCACAAGCCGGTGATGGAACAGCCGGAGTACCACCTGTTCCATCGCCATCGCGTGGAGCAGGAGTATGCCCGCCTGTATGACGACATCGGCCTGGGGCTCACCACCTGGAGCCCGTTGGCTTCGGGCCTGCTCACCGGCAAGTACCGCCAGGGCGTGCCTGCGGGCAGCCGGGGTGCGATGCAGAATGTGAGCTTTTTGCGCGACGGCCTGGTCGACGCGCAAAGGAACGCGGCGGTGGGCGAGCTCGAAGGCATCGCTGAGCAACTCGGTTGCAGCGTGGCGCAACTGGCGCTGGCCTGGGTGGCGCACAACCCGCGCGTGAGTTCGGTCATTCTGGGGGCGTCGAAGTTGTCGCAACTGCAGGAGAACCTGGGCGCTCTGGCCGTGCTGCCCAAGCTCACGCCGGAAGTGCTGGCGCAGACGGACGCCGTTTGCGCCCCGCTGGCGGCGTGATCGCGCGGCGCCGTGGCTGGTCAGGGAGCCGTCTCGCTTTCCAGTGTGCGCAACCACGCCATCGCGTGCTCACGGCTGGCGCCGCACATCTCCGCGCTGGGTTGCAGTCCGCCGCAACAGGCAGGCCGTTCAGGTTTGCCGAAAAGCGCGCAGCGCAGATCCGCTGTCAATTGCACGCAGGGCACGCCCGCCGGCTTGCCCTGCGGCATGCCCGGAATGGAGCTGTTGATCGACGGCGCGATGCAGCAGGCTGCGCAGCCGGTACGACAGGCCGGCGCGGCCAGTGCCCCGCGCGTCATGCGGTTTCAGCCGAACAGCTTTGCAGTAATCCCGGCGACGTGCTTGCCCTGATAGCGGGCGATGTCGAGCTCGTTGGCGCTGGGCTGGCGGCTGCCGTCGCCCTTGCTCAGCGTGGTGGCGCCGTAGGGCGTGCCGCCCGAAATCTCGTCCATATTCGTCAGCCCGGCATGGGCGTAGGGCACACCGACCACGATCATGCCGTGATGGAACAACGTGGTGTGGAAGGAGGTCAGGGTGGTCTCCTGGCCGCCGTGCTGCGTGGCGGTGCTGGCGAACACGCTGCCGACCTTGCCCACCAGCTTGCCCTGCTGCCACAGCGCGCCGGTCTGGTCGAGGAAGTTGCGCATCTGCCCGCACATATTGCCGAAGCGCGTGGGTGTGCCGAAGATCACCGCGTCGTAATCCGCCAGATCGGCAGGCTGGGCGATGGGTGCGGCCTGATCGGTCTTGGCATGGATGGCGGCGACGGTTTCCGCGGGCATGGTTTCGGGCACCCGCTTGATGTCCACGCTGCAGCCCGGCACGCTGCGCGCCCCTTCGGCAACCGCATGCGCCATGGTTTCCACATGTCCCCAGGTGCTGTAATACAAAACGAGAATTTTTGCCATTTCGATGCCTCCTTACGGGTAAGTTTCGGGCGAATCAGGGAGTTGGCCCTGCCCGATATTGTGGCGGAGGCTTCTCGTTCTTGCAGGGCAGGATTTCGGCGCAGCGATGTAACGATGTGAAAACGGCGCGACTGTCATCAAAATGTGATCTGTGTGGGATAGAACCGAGCTTCTCTTTCCTGCGCAGGGCGGCCCATGCTTACTCTCGTTCAACCCCAGATCGGCTATTTCGCCATCCTGCTCGACCGCATTCTGCTGCGGGGTGAGTTGCGCATGGAATTGCAGCCGGTATTCGACTTGCGCGGCCATTCGATCCACGCCTATGAGGCGCTGGCGCGCGGGCCGCAGGGATCGCCGCTGGAGCGGCCAGATGCCCTGTTCCGGACCGCGCGGGAGAACGGGCGTTTATACGAGCTCGATGCCCGGTGTGTGCGCACCGCACTGGAGACTTTCGCGCGGTTGAAGCTGCCCGGCCAGTTGTTCCTCAACGTGACGCAGACCCTGCTGGATTCGGGCTGGCTGGGCAGTGAGGCCATGCTCGATCTGCTGCACAAACTCGGTTTGCCGCCGTCGCGCATCGTGTTCGAATTGCTGAAAAGCGATGATCTGTTCAGGGACGGCAAGGGTCTGGAACAGGCCGAGAATCTGCACCGTCTCGGTTTTTCTCTGGCGCTCGACGACATGGGGCGAGGCTTTGGCCGCTTCGATGCCTGGCAGCGGCTGCACCCGCGCTACCTCAAGATCGACCGTGCGTTCTGCGCCGGTCTGGCCGACGACGCGATCAAGGCGGCCTTCGTGCGCTCGATGCTGCTCATGGCCGAGGCCAGCCGTTCCTGGGTGGTGGCCGAAGGGGTGGAGTCGGCGCGCGACCTGCGCGTGCTGCGCGAGATCGGTGTGCAGCTCGCTCAGGGTTTCGTGCTGGAGCGGCCATCGGCGCAGCCGTCGCGTGAAATGGGGGCGGCGCAGCGGGGCCTGCTCCAGACCGCGCAGCCCGAACTGTATGCGCTGGCCTCGCGCGGCAGCGTGGAACAGTCGGCACTGGGGCTGGCGCGGCCGATTCCCCCGGTGCAGCCGCAGGTGCAGTTGGAAGAGGTGCTGCGGCGCTTCGATGCCCATCCCGATCTGCTGTCGATTCCCGTGGTCGATGCGCAGCAGCGCGCGCTGGGCATTCTCAATCGCTACGTGCTGGCCGACCGGCTGTGGCGTCCGCATGTGCGCGATCTGCTGGGCAACAAGCCGTGCGCGCAGGTGATGAGCGCAGACGTGCTCAAGCTCGACGTGAACAGCAGTCTGCACCAGGCCAGCCAGCTCATTGCCGACGCCAGCTTTCGCCATGCCACCGAGGGCGTGCTGGTCACCGACCAGGGCGTCTATCGCGGCCTGCTGCTGGTGGGCGATCTGCTGCGGCTGGTCAACGAATTCCAGATTCAGACCGCGCGCTACGCCAACCCCCTGACGCTGCTGCCCGGCAATGTGCCCATCGATGAGCAGATCGACCGCCTGCTGGCCGCGGGGCGATCCTTCGTGGTGGCGTATGGTGACATCGATCACTTCAAGCCCTTCAACGATGCATTCGGCTACCAGCTCGGCGACGAGGTCATCCTGCTGCTGGCCGATCTGCTGCGGGCGCGCTTTGGGCGCTCGGGCGATTTCGTCGGGCATATCGGCGGGGATGACTTCATCGTGGTGAGCACGGAGCCGGACGCCATCGACCGCCTGCAGACGCTGCCGCAGGCCTTTGCCGCCGAAATACCGCGGTTTTTCGACGCGGATCAGCGCGAGCGCGGCGGGTACGAGGCGAAAAACCGGCAGGGTGAATCGCAGCGCTTTGGCTTTCCCACCGTGTCCTTTGGCGTTCTGCCCTTGGCAGGGGGTGAGGTGGAGTCGCACCGAGAAGTCTCGGCCCTGCTGGTCGAGCTCAAGAAAGTGGCGAAGGCACAGGCGCAGAACCGGGTGTTCGTCGAGCGGCGGCAGTACGGTCCGCCAATGCCGCCAGTCATGGGGTGAACATGACGGACGCGGCGATCGACCCTCGCGGCATTCCGGCGCGACTCAATCTGCTGCTCGTCGCACTGGCACTGGCACTGTCAGTCTGGTTGTGGATGGGCTTGCCCATGCTGCTGCCCACCTCGCCCGCGCTGGGCTGGAGCCTGTTGATCGTCGTGCTGGCGACCACTTCCTACTGGTCTTTGCTGCACGAGGGCATCCACGCCGTGCTGCTTCCCGACAGGCGGCTGAACGACGCGCTTTCCCGCCTGCTGGCGATCGGCTTTCCGGCGCCGTTCGCCGTGCTGCGCTTCGGCCATCTCAAGCACCATCAATTCAACCGCACCGCCATCGACCGCAGCGAAGTGTTCGATCCGGCCTCGACCACGCGAGGGGCCGCGGCCTGGCGCTACTACCCGCAGTTGCTCATCGGCCTGTACGCCAGCGAGGTCGCCGCGTTGCTGCTGGTGTGGTTGTCGCCGGCGCTGCTGCTGCGGCTGGCGCAGCGTCTGCCTGCCGAGCCGGGCCTGCCATCGCTGGCCGACAGTCTGCAGCGCCAACTGCTCAAGCCCGATACCCTGCGCGCGATGCGGCTCGACAGCCTGGCGTCTCTGGCGCTGATCGCCTGCAGCGCGTGGCTTTACGGGCCGCACGCCTGGATGCTGCTGCTGGCGCTGCTGGGCCGGGGGATGCTGATTTCGCTCACCGACAACGCCTATCACTACGCCACCCCGCTGCATGCGCCGGGAGACGATGTGCGACACGCGCGCCAGCTCGATCTGCCGCGCTGGGCCTCGGCGCTGATTCTGCATTTCAACTATCACGCCACCCACCATCGCCACCCGGCGCTGCCGTGGAGCGCGCTGCCCGCAGCGGCCTGCGCGCAGGACCGGCAGTATGCGCAGCCCTATCTGCGCGCGCTGCTGCGCCAGTTGCGCGGGCCGATTGCGCAGCAGGCGTTGCCGCGCATCAACCCTCCCGCGTCGGGCTGAATTGCTCGGCCAGAAAGTCGAGCAGCGCCCGCACCGCGGACAGCAGACCGCGGCGTGAGGCGAATACCGCGTGAATGATCTCTGGCTGTGGCGCCCAACCGGGCAGCACATGGGTGAGTTGGCCGCTGGCAAGCTGCGCCTGCACCATCATCAGGGGGAGTTGCACGATGCCCGCTCCCGCCACCGCGGCTTCGCGCAGTGCAGGCATGCTCGACGACACCATCCGCGGCTGGTGGCGCACCGCGGCCTGCGCGCCCTCAGGACCGTGCAGATCCCAGGTCTGTGTGAGACCGAGCTGGTTGCCTAAGGCCAGACTGGGCAGCTCGGACAGGCTGGCTGGCGCCTGCGGCATCTGCGTGCGGGCGAGCAGGGCGGGGCTGGCCACCAGCACCTGCACCCGCTCGGCCAGCGTGCGCAGCACCAGATCGCTGTCGTCGAGCGGTGGAGGGCGAACGCGCAATGCGACATCGATGCCTTCGGCCACCACGTCCACGCGCCGGTTGGTGGCGTCAAGCTGCAATTGCACCTGCGGGTAGCGCACCAGGAAAGCCGCGACCATACCCCCGACTTGCGCATCGAGCAGGGCGACGGGGCAGGTCATGCGCACGGCGCCGCAGGGCTCGGCGTGGGTGCGGGCAATGGCCTCGTCGGCCGCGTCGGCTTCGACCAGCATGGCCTTGCAATGGGTGTAGTAAGTGTGGCCGAGTTCGGTGACCACGAAGCTGCGGGTGGAGCGCTGGATCAGCCTTGCGCCCAGTTGCGCCTCCAGCCGCGCCATGCGGCGGCTCAGTTTCGATTTCGGCAGCCCGAGTGCGCGACCAGCGGGCGCAAAGCCGCCTTGTTCCACCACCTGGACAAAGTAATAGAGATCATTCAAGTCGCGCATGGGCTGATTGTTCCATCAATAGAACGATGAAGGCAAATTTTGCGACTACCGAACCCATCGTTCCACCCCTATTCTTTAGTCAGACCGAGGCGAGGCCCCGGATGACAGGAGAAACATGGTGAAAACCCTTCAAGGCATCTACAGCAACCCGCGCCAACATTGGGTAGGCGACGGATTTCCCGTGCGTTCGCTGTTCAGCTACAACAGCCACGGCGTGCAGCTCAGTCCCTTCCTGCTGCTGGACTACGCGGGCCCGGCGCAGTTCGCACCGGCCAAGCAGCCGCGCGGCGTGGGCGAACACCCGCACCGGGGCTTCGAGACCGTGACCATGGTCTATCAGGGTGAGGTGGATCACCGCGACTCGACCGGGGCGGGCGGCCATATCGGCCCGGGCGACGTGCAGTGGATGACGGCAGCGCGCGGCATCCTGCATGACGAGTTCCACTCCCAGGCGTTCACCGAACGCGGCGGCACGCTGGAGATGGTGCAGCTCTGGGTGAACCTGCCCGCCAAGGACAAGATGTCGCAGCCCGGCTATCAGACCTTGCTGAATGCCGACATTCCCGACGTGGCCTTGCCCGATGCGGCCGGGCGGGTGCGCGTCATCGCTGGAGCCTATGCCGGGCACCGCGGCCCGGCGCGCACATTCACGCCGATGGACGTGTGGGACGTGCGGCTCAACGCGGGCGCACAGATCCGCTTCGACATTGCCGCGGGGCGCACGCTGGCGCTGGTGGTACTGCATGGCACGGTGAAGGTGAACGGCGATGCGGTGGTGCGTTCGGCGCAGTTCGGCCTGCTCAGTCGTGATGGCGAAGGCGTGCTGGTCGAGGCCGAGGAAGACGCCACGCTGCTGCTGCTCAGCGGCGAGCCGATCGACGAGCCCATCGTCGGCTACGGTCCGTTCGTGATGAACACGCAAGCCGAGATTCATCAGGCCATGGAGGACTTCAACAGCGGCCGTTTCGGTCAGATCGCGGCTTAAGCGCGCAGCCCCGGAAGTCCTCCGGGGCCGCCTGCCGATTTGCTTTTCAGAAGGGTTGCGACCATGGACAGTCTTCGACTTCTCATTCTTCCCGGCAGCGCTCGCGCGGGCGCCTTCAGTGGCCAAATGGCAGCCTTTGCGGCCCGGGCCGCCGAGCGGCTGGGGTTGCAGACCCGTGTGTTCGATTTGCGCGCTCTGGCGCTGCCGGTCTACGACGGCGACCTCGAGGCCGTGCAGGGCGTGCCCGATGGCGCGCTGGCGCTGCAGGCGGCGCTGCTTGAAAGCGATGCCGTGCTGCTGGTCACGCCGGAGTACAACGGCTTTCCGACGCCTTTGGTGATCAACGCCTTCGATTGGCTCTCGCGCATTCCCGCCACCGAGCAACATCCCGCTGGGCTGGCGGTCACGGCGAACAAGCCGGTCGCCTTGCTGTCCACCTCGCCCGGGCCGCTGGGCGGGCTGCGGGCGATGAACACCCTGCGGCAATACTTGCAGATGGCCTTTGCCATGCTGGTGGCGCCGCAGCAATATGCGCTGGGCCGCGCGCATGAGGCCTTCGATGAGCAGGGCGAACTGCGCGACGCGCGTGCAGCGCAAAGTGTGCAAGGGGTGCTCGACGCCTTGGCGGCGCTGGCGCGTGCGCTGCGTCGACCCTGATCCGAGGGCGATGCGGGGCTGCGCCTATACTGCGCCCAAGCTTGTCGGAGCGCCGGGCGCAATTCCCGGCTGAGACTGCAGATCGCAGAATCCGCTGAACCTGATCGGGCTAGGAAATGCGCCTCAAACGCGCTTCCAACCTGCGGAGGGAACAAGGCGCCGGTGCAACGGCAGGCATTCATCCATCCCCGGAGGAACCATGTCTGCACTGCCCGAATCCCGCTACAAGGTCGATGCCCCCGAGCTGACCGAACGCATCACCCGTACTCCCTTTGCCGCGTCCCGCAAGATTTATGTGCCGGGCAGCCGCGCCGACCTTCGCGTGCCCATGCGCGAGATCAGGCTCTGCGACACCCCGGCGGTGTTCGGCGTGGAAAAGAATCCGCCCTTCGCGGTGTACGACACCTCCGGCCCCTACACCGACCCGCAGGTGAGCATCGACCTGGCGCGCGGCCTGCCCGCGCTGCGCGCGCCGTGGATTGCCGAGCGCGGCGATACCGAGCGCCTGCCCGCATTCAGTTCCGACACCACTCGCCGCCACAACGCCGATGCGGGGCTGGATGCGGTGCGCTTTGCGCACCTGCCGCTGCCGCGCCGCGCCAAGGCCGGGGCCAACGTCAGTCAGATGCACTATGCGCGCAAGGGAATCATCACCCCCGAGATGGAGTTCATCGCCATTCGGGAGAATCAGCGTCTGGAGCAGTTGCAGGACGCGGGCTTGCTGAAGCAGCACCCCGGGCAGAGCTTCGGCGCGGCCATCCCGCCGCGCATCACCCCCGAGTTCGTGCGCGACGAGGTGGCGCGCGGCCGCGCCATCATTCCCAACAACATCAATCACCCGGAGAGCGAGCCGATGATCATCGGCCGCAACTTCCTGGTGAAGATCAACGCCAATATCGGCAACTCGGCCACCACGTCGAGCATTGCCGAAGAGGTGGAAAAAATGGTCTGGGCGATTCGCTGGGGCGCCGACACGGTGATGGATCTGTCCACCGGCAAACACATCCACGAAACGCGCGAGTGGATTCTGCGCAACTCGCCCGTGCCCATCGGCACCGTGCCGATCTACCAGGCACTGGAGAAGGTGGGCGGCGTGGCCGAAGACCTCACCTGGGCGCTGTTCCGCGACACCCTGGTCGAGCAGGCCGAGCAGGGCGTGGACTACTTCACCATCCACGCCGGCGTGCGTCTGCCCTTCATTCCCATGAGTGCGAAGCGCGTGACCGGCATCGTTTCGCGCGGCGGTTCGATCATGGCCAAGTGGTGCCTGGCGCATCACAAGGAGAGCTTCCTCTACGAGCACTTCGAGGACATCTGCGACATCATGAAGTCCTACGACGTCGCGTTCAGCCTGGGCGACGGCCTGCGCCCCGGCTCCATCGCCGACGCCAACGACGAGGCCCAGTTCGCCGAACTCGACACTTTAGGCGAACTCACGCAGATCGCCTGGAAGCACGACGTGCAGACCATGATCGAAGGCCCTGGCCATGTGCCGATGCAGCTCATCAAGGAGAACATGGACCGCCAGTTGGAGAAGTGCGGCGAGGCGCCGTTCTACACCCTGGGGCCGCTGACCACCGACATCGCCCCCGGCTACGACCACATCACCAGCGCCATCGGCGCGGCGATGATCGGCTGGTTTGGCACCGCCATGCTCTGTTATGTCACGCCCAAGGAACACCTCGGCCTGCCCGACAAGCAGGATGTGCGCGACGGCATCGTCACCTACAAGATCGCCGCGCACGCCGCCGACCTGGCCAAGGGCCATCCGGGCGCGCAGGCGCGCGACAACGCGCTGTCCAAGGCGCGCTTCGAGTTCCGCTGGGACGACCAGTTCAACCTCGGCCTGGACCCGGAAAAGGCCAAGGAATTCCACGACGAAACCCTGCCGAAAGACGCCTTCAAGACCGCGCATTTCTGCTCCATGTGCGGCCCCAAATTCTGCTCGATGAAAATCACCCAGGAAGTGCGTGAATATGCCGCCAAACAGGGCGTGGATGCGGAGCAGGCGGTGGAAGTGGGCATGGCGGAAATGTCCGCCGAGTTCCGCGCCGGGGGCGGCGAGGTGTATGTATCCGCGCCACTGCCGCGATCGCGTGCCCCAGTGCCGCACCAACACGAGGACTGAATCATGACCAGTACGACGCCAACGGTTGCCATCGCCGGTGCGGGTCTGTCCGGTCGGCTGCTGGCCTGGCGGCTGCTCAGCGTGGGTGTGTCGGTGACCTTGATCGATGCCCGCGCCCGCAACGACCGCGACCATGCCGCCGGGGTGGCGGCGGCCATGCTCGCGCCCTATGCCGAGCTGGTGGTCAGCGATGCCGATCTGTTCGCCCTCGGCGAGCAGTCCTTGGCGCTCTGGCCGCAGTGGCTGGCCGAGTTGCAGGCGCAGACGGGGAAGACGGTGGACTTTCACCATGAAGGCTCGCTGGTGGTCGCGCATGCGCCTGACTATCCCGGTCTGGCGCACTATGCCGACCTCATCCGCTATCGCCTGCCTGCGGACAGGCGCGGCGCGGTGCAGAGTCTGGACGGGGCGGCAATAGCCGCGCTGGAGCCCGAATTCGCCGGGCGTTTCACCCGCGGGCTGTGGCTGCCGCTGGAAGGCCAGCTCGACAACGGGCAACTGCTCGACGCCTTGCAGTCCGCCATCGAGCAGGGCATGGCGCGCGTGGGTGGGCAGTGGCACGACCGCACGACCGTGCAAGGCATGCAGAGTCAATCGGTGCGCACCGCCAACGGCGCGATGATCGAGGCCGATGTCGTGGTCGACTGCCGCGGCGTGGGCGCAGACTGGCCGGGCGTGCGCGGAGTGCGCGGCGAAGTGCTCACCGTCACCTGTCCGGCCGTGGGCCTGCGCCGCCCGGTGCGGCTGATCCACCCGCGCTACATGCTCTACATCGTGCCGCGCAGCGGCGGGCGCTTCATCATCGGCGCGACCGAGCTCGAATCGCAGGACACCGGCCCGGTCACCGTGCGTTCCCTGCTCGAACTCGCCAGCGCGCTCTACAGCGTGCATCCGGCCTTCGGCGAGGCGCACATCGTGCGCACCGCCACCAGCCTGCGCCCCGCCACCGACGATCACCAGCCGGTATGGGCGCAGCGCGAGGGCGTGTGGCACCTGAATGGTTTCTATCGCCACGGTTTTCTCGTCGCCCCGGCGATGGTGCAGCGTGCCGAGCGCGAGCTGCTGTCCAGACTGCCTGTCGAGGAGACGACGGCATGAACGTATCCGCAATGCCAAGCTCGGCCAAGCTGCAAATTCAGCTCAACGGCGAGGCCGTGCAAACCCAAAGCGCCACGCTGGCCGGGCTGCTCGCCGAGCGCCGCTTCGATGCCACTCGGGCGATGGCCTGCGCGGTGAACCGGCGCTTCGTGCCGCGCGGCGACTGGGCGCAATACGCCTTGCAGCCGGGAGATGCCATCGAAGTGGTCAGCCCTGTCGTGGGAGGTTGAAATGGATCTCGCCAACATGAATCAGACGGATTCCCCCGCGCAGACGGGTTCCGCCTTGCTGAGCCAGCCCGACCCTTTGGAAGTGGGTGGCGTGAGCCTGCACAACCGGCTGTTTCTGGGAACCGCGCGCTATCCCGCGCCCAGCGTGCTGGCCGAGGCCGTGCAGGCGGCGCAGGTGCAGGTGCTGACCGTGTCGCTGCGCCGTCTGGCGCCGGAGCATCAGTCCGGGCAGGCGTGGTGGCAGCGCATTCAGTCGCTCGGCGCGCATCTGCTGCCCAACACCGCGGGCTGCCACTGCGCGGAAGAAGCCATCACCCTGGCCCACATGGCGCGCGAGATTTTCGGCACGCACTGGATCAAGCTCGAAGTCATCGGCGACGACTACACCCTGCAGCCCGACCCCTGGGACACGGTTTGCGCCACGCAGACCCTGGTGCGCGAAGGCTTTGCCGTGTTCGCCTACACCACCGACGATCTGGTCACCGCGCTGAAGTTGCGCGACGCCGGGGCGGCTGCCATCATGCCCTGGGCCGCGCCCATCGGCACCGGCGCCGGGCCGCGCAACCTGCCCGCGCTGCGCACCCTGCGCGAGCGCCTGCCCGACAGCGTGCTGGTGGTCGATGCCGGCATCGGCGCGCCGCACCATGCGGCGCAGGTGATGGAACTGGGCTATGACGCCGTGCTGGTGAACACGGCGGTGGCCGAAGCGGGCGACCCGGTGGCGATGGCGCGCGCTTTTGCCCTGGCGGTGCAGTCCGGCCGCCTGTCCCGCCGCGCTCTGCCGATGCGAGAGCGCGAAGTGGCGCAGGCCTCCACGCCCCTGGTGGGCGTGCCGTTCTGGCATCAGACGCCGGCGTGATCGCATGGAAAAGGATGGACTCAAGCCCATGCAATCGGGCTTCAACGCAAATCGGGCCTCTTGCCGAGGCTGTAAAACACCACGCTGTCCTTGAAGGGCTGGCTTTGCAGCCCCTGAGCGAGGCCGCTGGCAAGCCAGCCAGTCAGTCGATTGCGCGGCACCCATACCGCGAAGGGTTTGCCTTGCGCTCGAGTTTGGAGCACCGCGTCCTTGCGGACGCAGGTGGTCTGCCGTTTGTCGTCGCTGCAGCCGAACCACAGGTCTTCGCTGGTGCTGTCGATCACGTACAACCGATTCACGCCATAGAACAGCAAGGAGGCGTCGTGGTCCTCGAAGGTCTGCCAGGAGAACCAGGTCGTGTCTGCGGGAAGGATGCGCCGCATGGTCGCAGCGACCTGTATTTGCGAGATTTCAGCGGTTTTGGCTTCGGCGAGCCGCGTGGCGAAGTTCACCATGACGATGGCGCTCAGGCTGAAGACCGCAAGGCCGATGGCCAGTCTGTGCGACCACAGCAGCGCGCCGCCGATGAACGCCGCCAGCCCTACGGTCAAGACCAACGAAGGCAGCCAGCCGAATTGTCTTGGAGGCAGGCCCGAGCGCAGCAGCTCGGCATGAAGCGGCGGGGTGAAGGTCATCGCCCAGAGGCCCAGCGCAGCCAGACCGAACAGCAGCGCGCCCGGCCCGAGACGGCGTTGCACGGCGGCATCATTTTTTGCAGCCTGCAACCGCACGCCCAGCCACCAGGCGACCAGCGGCACCACGGGCAGCAGGTAATACGCCCCCTTGTCGCTCGCGGAGGAAAAGAAGACGGTCAGGATGAGGGCGGCGTTGCGCGCCCAGCGCGCGGATACCGTGGCTGCATCGGCGCCGCGCAAGCGAGGCGCAAACCAGGCGAGCGCGGCGAGCAGCGGCGTCCATTGAAAAAAGCCGATCAGCAGCTTGGGGCCGTAATACCACCAGGGGCCATGATGAAAATCGTCCGGGATGCGGGTGCCGAGAAACCGGCCTATGGTTTCGTTGACAAAGAAAAACCAGCCGAAACCCGGCAGCGTGTCGAGCGCGGCCAGATGCCAGGGCGCGGCAACCAGCACAAAGAGGGCGATGGCCCAGGGATCGAGATAGAACTTCAGCAGCTTGCTGCGTTTGCACCAGCCCGGCGCGACCAGCAACTGCACCACGGCGATCAGGCCGAGCAACAGCAGCGCTTCCGGGCCCTTGGTCAGCGTGGCGAGCGCCACGGCAACCGCAGCGGCGCGCAGCCAGACCCGCTGCTGCCGCTCCACCGCAAGCACGAGCAGGGCCAGCGCGGACAGCCAGAAAAACACCATCAACGGATCGAACAGAATGGTGCGGGAGATCATCACATAACCGAGCGCGGTGCCGGTGACCAGCGCGGCGAACCGCCCCGCAAGCGGCGCAGAGACTGCGCGGCCAAACGCGATGCAGCCGAGCACCGTCAACCATGCCGCAGCAGAGTCGGGCAGGCGTGCCTGCCAGGTTCCAACGCCGAAAACCTTGAAGCTCAGCGCCATCAGCCAATAGAGCAGCGGCGGCTTTTCGATGTAGGGCACCCCATCGAGATGGGGAATGATCCACGACCCGCCATGTGCCATCGTCAGAGCGATGGCCGCATAGAGCGCTTCGTCTGTGTCGCGGATGGGCGCGGCGCCAAGGCGCCAGAACAGGCTGACCGCCGCAATCAGCAGCACGAGGCCGTCGAACAACAGATCGGCCCGACGCTGTGTATCGATGCGCTGAGCGGACGGCCCCGTTTTGCGCAAAGGCGTTGTTGCCGCCGGCAAGATCGAGGAAAGGCGAGTTGAGCCTGGTCGCATGGAAAGCGTGATCCGGGTGGAACTGCGGCAAAGTACCCTGCAGCGGCCGACGGACACCACTGCATCAGCCCATTATTTCCAAAGCGCGCGCACACGAAAATGAAGAGCGCATGACGATATCGTCATGCGCCAGATGGACAATACCGCAAACGCCCGAGTTTTGGGCGCAACGCCGTCTCAAGCCTGTACCCCGGCTCTTGGAGCCTGTCGGACTTAAAGGAAATCGGCTGCAAATCTGCCTGGCCGTCCCATATTTCGCCGCTTTTTGGGCAATAGAACGACTATTGCCCGGCAAAATCGTCAAAATCTGGTCTCGGCCAGCCGAATTTTCGCTTCGATTCTTCAAGTCCGACAGGCTCCTGGAGTGGGTGCAGTCCTGGGGTGAGCAGCCCTTAGTCGGCGTTGGCGCCTTCGACGCTGTTTTCCAGCACGGCGCCGGTCTGGGCGTCCACGCCGACTTCATGCTCGGTCTGCCCCACTTTCAGGTCGAAGGAATAGCGCAGGCCGCTGCCGCCTTTTTCCTTTTCCAGTTCCTGGTCGGTGATGGTGGCGCCAGGCAAGGTTTTGAGGGCGATGGCGCGGGCTTCATCCAGCGTTACCTTGGTCTCCTTGCTGTATTGCGAACCGTCCATGGCATAGGCGGAACCGGCGGCGCCGGCCAGACCCAGGGCCAGCGCGCTGGCGAACAGAAATGCGGTTTTGCTGCGTTGTTGCATGATCAGACTCCTTGAGTACTCTTGCGAGCGAAACGCCGCTGGATGCGGCGATCGCAAACCCTTTGCGATGGGAGGAGTGTCGTGCTCAGGACTGAGCGCACGCTTAGCAAACTGTCACAGTTGAGTGACATCCGCACACCATGCCTTTGAGCACCTCGGCATACAGTGAACAGCATGCAGGTCGACCAAGGAGAGATGCGATGAAATCACCTGACGAACACCAGAATGCTGCCGGCGTGAAGGATGCTCCACAGAGCCCAACGCGGCGCAAGGCGCTGTTGGCCTTGGGGGCGCTGGGCTTGACCGCTGGTGAAGCGGCGCGCGCCATGAATATGGGCGGCATGGGCGGCATGCAGATGGGCGAACCGACGCCGGAAACTGCCGCGTCAGGCAGTGGCGTGTTCAGCCGTGCCTTGTTCGTTCCGCCCGAGCTTCATGGCATGCAGCAAGGCGGAGTGCTGCTTTACACCCTGCGCATGGCGCCGGGCCGCAGCATGCTGGTGGACGGTCTGCACACGCCCACCTGGGGTTATAACGGCGCGGTGCTCGGCCCCACGCTGCGCTTGCCGCGCGGCAAGGCGGTGCGCATCGACCTGCACAACGCGCTCGATCAGTCCACCACCACGCATTGGCATGGCGCGCATGTGCCGGGCGAGATGGACGGCGGGCCGCAAAGCCTGATCGCGCCGGGCGGGCAGCGCCGCGTGCACTTCACCCTGCAGCAGCCTGCGGGCTCGCTCTGGTATCACCCCCATCCCGACACCCGTACCGGCCCGCAGGTCTATGCCGGTCTGGGCGGCATGCTGCTGGTGGACGATCCGGCCGACCAACACCTCGGTCTGCCGCAGCAATATGGCGTGGACGACATTCCCCTGATCCTGCAGGATCGCCTTCTTGCGGCCGACGGCCGCCTGCTCTACATGACCCGCATGATGGACCGCATGGGCATGAAGGGCGACCGTTTTCTGGTCAATGGCCGCGAGCAACCGTACTGGAACGCCCCGGCGCAGTGGGTGCGGCTGCGGCTGCTCAACGCCGCCAATGCCCGGGTGTTCAACCTGGCGTTTGCCGATGGCCGCGCGTTTCAGGTCATCGCCACCGATGCCGGGCTGTTGCCGCGCCCCGTGCCGGTTCACAGCCTGTTGCTGGCGCCGAGCGAGCGCGCCGAAATCATGGTCGATCTGCGTCGCGAGCAGGGCAAGCGTCTGGTGCTGCGCAGCGACTCGGGCGCGGTCGTGCCCGATCTGAGTTCCATGCCGATGGACGCTGACGCCTTCGACCATCGAGGCTTCGATCTGCTGGAACTTCGCGTCGGTCCGCCCGCAGGAACGCCTGCGCGTCTTCCCGCCCGCATGGCGGAGCTGCCCGTGCTGCGCGCGGACGCGCCCGTGCGCCGCTTCACCTTGCAGGGCATGTCGGGCAATATGATGAGCGGCGGCATGGGGGGCATGCAAGGTGGTTCGCAGGCGATGGGCGCAGGTGAGGTCGGCCCCGGTGGCATGAGTCTTGGAGTGGGCGGCGAGAAGCTGTTTTCCATCAACCACCGCCATATGGACATGGCCCGAATCGACCAGCGGCTGCGCCTGGGTTCGACCGAAATCTGGGAAGTGGTCAATCAAGGCCATATGGCGCATCCCTTCCACTATCACAGCACCTCGTTCCAGATCCTGAGCCGCAACGGCCAAGCTCCCGCAGCGCACGAGGCGGGGTGGAAAGACACCGTGCTGGCACGGCGCGGCGAAACCGTGCGACTCATCGCCCACTTCAACCAACCGGCGGGTGACGCCCATCCCTTCATGTTCCATTGCCACATTCTGGAGCATGAAGACAACGGCATGATGGGGCAGTTCACGGTGGCCTGACCCCGTTCAGCCGCCCGGGCTCAGCCGCCAAAATAGCCCGGCAGGATTTTTTCGTGCGTGGTCGGCGGATTGTCGGCCAGCAGGTGCCTGTCGGTGGTGACGATGATGAGCCCGGCCATCGGGTCGCCGAAGCCGTGCACGGTGGGGCGCTTTTTCGGCACGGTACGGCCGCCCGGCTCCTTCACCAGTTCGGCATGCACCGAGCAGTAATAGAACTTCAGGCCAGGGCGTCTGAACGCAATCGTGTAGGTGCTGACCGGGTGGCCCGGCCCGGGCGTACCTTGCACGGCGCCATCGAAGCGCTTGCTCGTCGTTCCGGTCAGCGGGTTGTAGCCGATGATGGTGTGCGCGCCGGTGTCCTGATCGACGAACACCACCTTTTGCCCGGGGCGCACCACCACCACGTTTTCCAGAAACATGTTCGCGCCGTTCATGTGCACATACACCGGCGGCATGTGGGCTGAACGATGGGGGGCGGCGAAGCTGGCTGGTGCCGCCAGCAGCACACCGACCGACAGCAGTGCGGCTGCGGCGGCGTGGCGCGCCCGAGTGCGCAGGTGACGCAGGTGACGGGAATCGTGCATATCGTTCTCCTTGGCGATGGCAGGTCGGGCAACAACCGGCGGCGACCACCGCTTCGTGTCGGTTGCGGGCGGATGACAAAGGATGAGAGCCTTCATTGGGGAACGCGGTTCCGGGGTGCCACACCGAAGCGCAGCGCCAGTGATGGCAGCGCAAACAGGTTGAAGAGCAGGCTGGTGAGCAGTCCGCCCAGCAGGGCCACGGCCATCGGCCCCTCGATTTCTCGCCCCGGCGCGTGCAGGCCCAGCGCCAGCGGCAGCACGCCCAGGGCAGTGACGAGGCTGGTCATCACGATGGCCGTCAGGCGCTCGGTCACGGTGCGCTGCAGGGTGGCCGCACTCCATTGCAGATGGTGCTCGCGCTGCAGGTGCGCGGCGTGAGCGAAGATCAGCAGGGCATTGCGCAGGCTGATGCCCATCAGCGCCAGCATGGCGATTACCGCGCCCAGCGACAGCACACCGCCTGCCAGCCAGGCGGCGAACACCCCGCCCGACCAGGCGGCAGGCGCCGACAGCAGGACCAGCAGCACTTGCCGCGTGGTGGTGGATGCGGCCTGAGCGGAGGTTTGCGCCGCACCATCGCCAGCGTGCGGCTTGCGCGCCAGCGCCACACTCAGCAGCAGCACCAGTCCGGCGAGCACGCCGAGCACGTCCACCCCCAGACGCTTGAGCGTGGCGCTGCGCTGCGCCGCCTCGCCTTCGAACTGCAGGGTGATGCCGGGGGGCAACCGTACCTGACGGGCAATCGCAGCGCGTGCACGTTGCACGAAGCCGGTGAGATCGGTCGAAGGGGTGGACGCCAGCACGCTTTGCACCCGCTGCCCGTCCAGATGGCGAATGTCCGACGGGCCGCTGGCCGCGCCAATGCGAGCCAGCTGCGACAGCGGCACCAGGCCCAGCGCAGGTGTGCGGATGAGCAATTGGCCCAGCGCCTGCGGATTGTCACGGCCGCTGCGCGCCAGCACCACGCGCACCGGCACCGGCACCGCGCCGTGGAACACCATGCCTGCGATGCTGCCGGCAAACGCGGTGTGGATCGCCTGCAGCACCGGCAGCGGTTGCAGGCCCCAGCGGCGCAGCGCATCGGGTCTGAGATCGATGTCGAGCTGCGGCACGCCGGGGGGAGCCTGCAACTGCACGCCGGTGGCGCTGCGCAGGCGGCTCAGCACCGCCGCGACCTGGGTGGCCACTGCGTCGAGGGTGCGCAGATGATTGCCCAGCACATGCACCACCAGCGGCGCGCCCGCGCCACCTTCGACCGTGTTGTCCATGCGCTCGGTGAGAAAGCTGTTGACGCGAAAGCTGGCCCCAGCAAAACCGCCCAATACCTGCTCGATCGCCGCCAGCGCCTGGGCGGAGTCGGCGCCGGGTTTGAGATTCACATCGAGCGAGCTGCTCTGCGTGCCCGAGGCGTCGGGCGACAGCGCGGCACGTCCGGTGTGTTGCGCCACCAGCCGCACTTGCGGCAATCGTTCGAGCGCCTGGGTCACGCGCGCGCCTTCTGCCAGCGAAGCCCGGATCGATGCCCCCGGCGCCAGCCGCATGTGCACGATGTATTGCCCTTCCTGCAGCGGCGGCAGAAAGCTGCCTCCCATGCCCCGCGCCAGTAGCGCGGCGGCGGCAATGAGCACGAGTGTGATGAGCACTGCGGGCAGCCAGTGCGGCAGCAGGCGGCGGAGCAGGGCGCTGTAACGACTCTGTGCGATGCGCACCGGGGCAGGCGTGTGAAGCCGGTGCTCGCGCCCGGCCAGCAACAGCGCCGCCAGCGCCGGCGTGACCAGGAGCGCGACCGCGAGCGAGGCCAGCACCGCCAGCGCATAAGCCTGCGCCAGCGGCGCGAACAAGCGGCCCGAAAGCCCCGGCAGCAACAGCACCGGAACGATGACCAGCAGCACCGCCGCGGTGGCATGGACCACCGCGCCGCGCACCTCCAGGCAGGCGGCGAGAACCACGCGCAGCGGCGGCTGCGGCTGCGCGGCCGCGGCATTGGCGCGCAGCCGGCGCAGGATGTTCTCGACGTCGATCACCGCGTCGTCCACCACCACGCCGATGGCGATCGCCAGTCCGCCCAGCGTCATCACATTGAGCGTCACGCCCAGCCCCATCAACACCGTGACGGCGGCCAGAAGCGACAGCGGAATGGCGAGCGAGGAGATCAGCGCCGCGCGCCAGTCCAGCAGGGTCAGGGCGATGACCAGCACCACCAGCGCTGCGCCCAGCAGCAGCGAGTCGCGCACATCGCGCATGGCGAGGGTGATGAAGTCCGCCGGACGGAACAGATCGGCATGCAGCGTGATGCCCTGCGCCGCAAGGGCGGCCCGGTGCCGCTGCAGCACCGCCTGCACGCCGCGCGTCACCTCCAGGGTGTTGGCGCCGTAGGACTCCTGGATTTTGAGAATGACCGCAGGCTGGCCGTCGATGGCCGCCCCGCCGATGGCAGGCAGCGAGGCATAGCCCACCCGCGCCACGTCTCCCAGCGTGACCACGCCCTGCGGTGTGGCGCGCAGTACGGTGGCGGCCAGCGCCTGCGGTGTGTCAGCGCTGCCGCGGCTGACCAGCAGCACGCGCTGCTGCGGCGTGGGCATGAAACCGCCGCCGAGCAGGCCGGTGGCGCGCTGCGTGGCGGCGAGCACCTGTTGCAGATCGAGATGGAAACGCGGCAGGGCCTGCGGATCGACCCGTACCTGCAAGGCGCGGGTCTGCTGGCTGAACACCAGCACATTGGCCACGCCCGGCACTGCCATGAGCTGCGGGCGGAGATCCCACTGCGCGATGGACTGCAGGTGCATCAGCCCGTGGCGCACAGAGGTGAGCCCGGCCATCAGCACCGTGCCGGTGCTGGAGGTCAGCGGAATCAGCCGTGGCGGCCCCACGCCTGCGGGCAGGTGCACGCCGGCCAGGTGCTGCGCCACACGCCAGCGGTCGTCCTGCAGCCGGGTGTCGTCGCCGAAATACAGCTTCAAAATGGAGATGCCCGGCAGGCTTTTCGAGGCGACCTGTTTCACCCCCAGCAAGCCGCTGGCGGCGGACTCCAGCGGACGGGTGACGAGCAATTCCACCTGCTCGGGCGACAGACCAGGCGCTTCGGTCTGCACCTTCACCATCCTGGCGGCGAACTCGGGGAAGACATCGGTGCGGGCGTCGCGCACGCCCCAGGCCGCCAGCGCCGCCAGCAGCACGGCCAATGCCAGCACCACCCCACGGCGGCGGATGCCCAGCGCGATCAGCGCCGCCTGCAAACCACGCGCGCGCGCCATCAGTCGTCATCTCCGCCGCTTGCCGGCAGGGCCTGCGGTCTGGGAGTGCCCCCAGGCCGCCGCGTTGCAGCGGCCGCCCCCCGAGGGGGATGAGAAAACTTGGGGCGGCCCGGCGTTTTCTCATGAGGTGGCGTCAGCACCAGCCCCGCGCCGCGCGTCACCACGTCCAGCGCGCCCCAGCCCGGTTGCACATAGCCGCCTTGCAGCGGCCAGGCGGTGGAAACGGCGCGCGCACTGAACCGCCACGCAGGGTCGGCAGTCTTCGAGGCGACGAACACCACGGCCTGCCCCCCTGTCCACACCACCGCACTCGCAGGCAGCCGCACGCCCGGTTGCGCCAGCGGCGACCGCACCTCGGCCGGCAGTTCCAGCCCCGGCATCAGCCCGCTCGCCGCGGGCGCAATGAGCGCCTCGCGCAGCCCCTGCAACTGGCTGGATGCGGCGGCCGCCGGGCCGACGACGCGGGCCTGCACGGGATTTTGCCCGGAGGGAAGATGCAGCCACACCTGCGCAGCCGCGGGCAGCGATTGCCCAGGCAGCAGGTTGAGGTCCACGACCAGCGCGTGCCCGCTCAGGATGGACTGGCGCAGCCGCGCGTCGCCGAGCAGCCGCATCGCCAAAGCCGGGCCGAGATCCGCCGTGAGCCGTGCCCGTGCCAGGCCGAGCGCGGCCTGCGCGCTGGCCACTTCGGCCTGCGCCTGCGCTGCGGCGGCCTGAGCCTGCTGCACTTGCGCCAGCGCGATGTTCTGCCCGGCCTCGAACAGCCCTTGGTCGCGCCGCGCCTGCAACGTGGCGAGCCGGAGCCGGCTTTGCGCCACCGCAAGCTGCGCCTGCGCCGCCTGCTGCGCGCTCAGCCCGCGCAGCCACACGGCCGGGCTCTGCACCGTGGCGCTGGCGGCGAACTGCGGGTGATAGGGCGCGGGTGCGAGATGCTCGATCTGCAGACCGGCAGAGGCCTTCTGTGCGTCGCTCCACACCACAGGGCGCGGCAGGGCGGCGCGCGCAGCAACTGCGGCGAAGGCGGCGAGAAGCAGACAGGCCGCGAGCCGGGCGCTGCTGGAAATCCGTTTGAAAGGCGTTTGCATGCGGGTTTGGGGCCGGTTCAATGTTTCCAGACGACGCGGGAGAGATGAGTTGCGGCTGGCGGCGACGCGGGATGTGGCGATGGGTGAGGGGATCGGCGTTCATCGAGCGACGAAATTGGCTGCTGCAATGCCGCCAGCAACGCGCTGAATGCGCGCCACTGGGCGGCCCGCGCCTGCTGGCCCGCCTGTTGCGTGGACAGCAGCCGCAGCCGCATGCGCAGGGTCTGTACCGGGCCGATCAGGCCCTTGGCTTGCGCGGCGACGTCGGCGTCGAGCAAGGCCTGATTCACGGCGATCGACTGCTCGCTCTGTCGGGCCTGTTCCTGCGCGGCGCCCAGGTCGGTATCGGCCTGTTCGATGCGCGCGAGCACTTGCGCCTGGATTTGCTGCAAGACGGCTTCGCGCTGCGCCAGGCGGGTGCGCGCCGCGGCGATCTGGCCCTGATGCTGGTTGAGCAGCGGCAGTGGCAAGTGCGCCGCCAGGGTCAGGCGGTTCACGCCCTGATCGCGCTGGGCTCCCGGGGCGATCGACGGCGCGCCGCCCCAGCGCAGGGACTGCGCCGATTGCAATGCGGCCTGCGCCGCCTGCACACCCTGCCAGGCAGCGCGCACGCTGTCACGTCGTTCCAGCGCCTCGTGACGCAGCCGGGCCAGGCAGGCCGCGCCGGGGTCCGGCGGAGCACGATCCAAGGCGGAAAAATCCATCGTCACGCCCTGCAGGGCGCTGTCGGGCAGGCCGATGGCCGCAGCCAACGCCACCCGCGCGGCCTGCTGCGCAGCGAGATCGCGGCTTTTTTCCAGCGCGGCTTGCTGGGCGGACTGCTGGGCCAGCGCGGCGGCCAGCGGCGAGTCCATCCCGGCCTGCGCCCGCGCGGCGGTACGGCCCTGCAGCGCGAGGGCTGTATCGAGCACCCGTTGTTGCAGGCGGACTCGGCGGCGCGCGCTCCACAGCGCAATCCCCGCCTGTTGCACCTGCGCGAGCACGCGCCAGCGCACGTCGCGCAGCAACAGCCGCGCGGCGCGCACGCCGGCTTCGGCCTGCGCCGTCTGTGCCGCCCGCCGGGTTTGCGACTGCAGCAGCAGACCGATGGCAGCGCCCACGGTCCACGGGCTGCGCGCCATCAGCGCTGCGGCGCTGCCGTATTTCAGACCGAGCTGCAGGCTGGGGTTGGGGTATTGCCGGGCGATCTGCAGATCGGCTTTGGCCAGTTGCACGCTGGCGCGGCTCACCCGCAGGTCGGAGTGGAAGTACAGCGCGGCCAGGCCCAGGCGCTGCAGCGTCCAGGGTTGACCGGCCGTTTGCGGCATGCCGGTCTGCAAGGCCATGAAGCGCAGCAATCCGGGATCGCTCAGGCTGCGGCGCTCCAGCGCCCGAGCGCTACGCTGCGGCGTGACGCGAGACTGGGGCGGCGGCACACTGGCGCATCCGCCCAGCAGCGCGGCGAGCAGGAGTTTGGAAGCGGCGCGGCGGCAGGCAAAGGCAGGCATGACGCCATGCTGCCTTGCAGACGCTGGCCTGCAGATGAAGCCTGCATGACGATTCCGTCATGTTGCAGACGGATACGCGACCAGGTGACAGATGATTGACAATCGCCCGATGCGCATTCTCATCGTCGAAGACGAAGCCAAGACCGTTGCCTACCTCAAGCGCGGGCTGGGGGAGAACGGCTTCGTGGCCGATGTCGCCGGCGACGGCACGGACGGCCTGCATCTTGCATTGACCCAGCCGTATGACCTTGTCATCCTCGACGCCATGTTGCCCGGGCGCGACGGCTGGAGCGTGCTGCGCGAACTGCGCGCGCGACAGACCACGCCGGTGCTGATGCTCACCGCACGCGATGGCGTTGCCGACCGGGTGCGCGGGCTGGAACTCGGCGCGGACGATTACCTGGTCAAGCCCTTTGCGTTTTCGGAATTGCTGGCGCGGGTGCGCAGCGTGCTGCGGCGCGGCCCCGTCCGTCTGCCTGAGGTGTTGGATGTGGCCGATCTGCGCATCGACCTGCACCGCCAGCGTGCCGAGCGCGGCGGACAGCGGCTGGCGCTCACGCCGAAGGAATTTGCGCTGCTGACGCTGCTGGCGCGGCGCGCGGGCGAGGTGCTGTCGCGCACCCTGATCGCCGAGCAGGTGTGGGACATGAATTTCGACAGCGACACCAATGTGGTGGATGTGCACATCCGCCGCCTGCGCAGCAAACTCGACGAGCCGTTCCCGGCGCCCCTGCTGCACACCGTGCGCGGCGTGGGCTATGTGCTCGAGGCGCGCGATGACGAGTAACACAGGGCCTCTGGCTTCCTCTGCATCGGCGTCCTTTGCCGGGCGGGCTGGCAGGGAGGGCGGGAGCGGGCACTGGCTGCGTTTCGCCCTGCATCGCCTGCGCCAGTATGGTCTGCCGCCACGTTCATTGGCGGTGCGCATGGCCGTCGCCTTCGCACTCACCCTGGCCCTCATCCTGCTGGCCGCGAGCAGTTGGGTGTACTGGGGCCTGAGCGCGCGCATGATGCAGGAAGACCGCGAATCGGTGCTGCGCAAGCTCGACACCGTGGCCGCGCTGCTGCAAATCCACCCCGTGCAGAGCGACGAGGTGCGGCAGGAGGCCTACCTCAAGCTGCCGCCGGATGCGCCGCGCGACCTGTTTGTGCGTCTGCGCAGCGCGAGCGGCGCGGTCTTGCTGCAGACGCCAGGTTTCAATCCGGACTTGACCGCCGCGGACTTTGAACCGCCCGATGCGCGGGGATCGCCGCAATTGCACAAGGTGCATCTGCGCCACGATCTGCATTACCTCACGGCCATGTTGCCGCTGACCGCACGTGCCACCGCGGCAGCGGCACCCGAGGCCATGCGCCTGGACGTGGCGCTGAACCGCACGGCGGAGTCGCGCATCCTGGCCGACTACCGCGTGCGCCTTGCGGTGGTGCTGCTCGCGGCCATCATTACCGCTGCGGCGGCGGGCTATGCCATAGCCTGGCGCGGCCTGCGGCCTTTGCGTCACATGGCCGATGCAGCGCGCGATATCGGCGCTCAAGACCTGCATCGTCGGCTCGACACCCGCCTGCTTCCCGATGAGTTGCAGACCTTGGGTCTGGCCTTCAATGCCACCTTGCAGCGGCTGGAAGAATCGTTTGGCCGCATCTCCCAGTTTTCTGCCGACATCGCGCATGAATTGCGCACCCCGCTGACCAACCTCTGGGGCGGTCTGGAGGTGGCGCTGGGCAGGCCGCGTGAACCGGCGCAGTACCGCGAGGCGCTGGAGTCGGCGGTGGAGGAATGCGCGCGGCTGTCGCAGATGATCCAGACCCTGCTGTTCCTGGCGCAGACCGAACATCCCCATGCCGAGCTGCGGCTGGATCGACTGGATGTGGCGCATGAACTGCGCGTGCTGGCCGAGTTCTACGAAGTCACCGCGGAGCAAGCCGGTGTTCGACTCGATGTCCACGCCGCATCACCCCTGTTCCTGCAGGCCGACCGCATGCTGCTGCAGCGTGCCGTGGCCAATCTCATCGGCAATGCGCTGGCGCACACCCCGCGCGGCGGCACGGTGACCCTGTCTGCTCGTCTGCAGGACAGCGGCGTGCGCATCGAGGTGGTCGATACCGGCTGCGGCATCGCCGCCGAGCACCTGCCCTATCTGTTCGACCGCTTCTACCGCGCCGATGCGGCGCGCAGCCGGGGCGGGCTTGGTCTGGGCCTTGCGCTGGTGCGCAACATCGTGCGCCTGCATGGCGGCGAAGTCAGCGTGGAAAGCCGTCTGGGCCAAGGGACCCGGATGATGCTGGACTGGCCCCTGCACTGCAGCGCAGGGTGATCGCCCTGCTGCGGGCCAGACGATTCAATGGTTGCCGTGGCCGTTGCCTTGGCCATGATCCGGGCGTTGCCCCGGCGGCCCGCCGGGATGGCCATGGTCCGGGCGGTATCCAGCGCGCGCATCTTCGGCGCGAAAGCGCTTCCAGTGCGGGTCGCGCTCATGGCGATAGGCGCGGTCTTGCGCCCGCTGCCAGTCGCGGTCGTGGAACTTGCGCAGGCCCGGCGGAATGTGGGCGGCGGGGTGCCAGGGACCGCCGTAGTGCGGACCGGTGTACCAGCGTCCGCCGCTGTTGTAGTAGTACACCCCGCCCAGATAGAACAAAGGCTGCGAGACGCCGAGCGCGACATAGCCGCCGAATTCGGGCAGCCAGATCATGGTGGGCGGCGCTGCAATGACGACGGGCGGGGGCGCATACACCGGTTGCGGCGCCACATAGACAGGAGGCGGCGTGCCGATGTCGAGCTGAATGCTGACCGGAGGGCCTTCGGCGCGCGCGGGCAAACCCCATGCGCCCAGACTCAGGAGCAGGGCGGTGAGTGCAAGATTGGGTTTCATGCAAAGGCAAGGGAAAGTTGACAAGACGGCCACGCCATCGAACTGAAACGTGCAGGCCAAGCTTACAGGACTTGAGCCCGAAGCATCTTGCTTACACTGCGGCAGCCAACAAAATGCACTCGAACATGACCACCACCGCCTACCTTCTTACTCTCGACGGCCACGACCCAACCGGGGGATCGGGACAGACGGCCGATCTCGCCACCTGGGCCGCGCTGGGCTGGCGCGGCGCGAGCATCATCACGGCGCTGACGGCGCAGAATTCCTACGGTGTACAGAGCGTGCAGGCCACAGACGTGACCGTGCTGCGCAACAGTCTGCGTGCCTTGCTGGCCGATGGCGAGCCCGCAGCGGTGAAGATCGGGATGATCGGCCATGCTGCCGCGGCCGAGGAGGTGGCGCAGTTCATCGAGGCGCGGCAGTGTCCGGTGGTGTGGGATCCCCGGCTGACCTCGGCGGATGGTTGCGAGCTCTGGATTCGGGCGCATGGAGGCGGTCTGGCCATGCGCCTGGCGCGCCGCGCCGATCTCATCACGGCCAACCGCGCGGAAGCCTGCGCGCTGCTCGATCTGCCCGTCTGGGAGGTGGGGCCGCCCACAGCCGCCTGGATCAACGCCATTCGCAGCCGCTGGCTGGAGACAGGCGGGCCGCACCGCGCCGTGGTCGTCAAGGCAGGCCATACCTGGGGAGTGCACAGCACCGACTGGGTGGTCACACACAGCACGGTGCTGCCGCTGGTCGGCCGCCGCCTGCCGCGCAGCGCGCATGGCTCGGGCAATGTGCATGCCAGTGTGTGCGCCGCGCGCCTGGCCGAGGGCTGGAGCGCGCTCGACGCCGCCGCCGAGGCGCAGTTGCGCGCGCATGCCGGCATCGATCAGGCCATCGCGATTGGGCCGGGCCGGCCGATGACCCGGACCGATGCGCGGGCCGACAGCGGCGATCTGCCCTGGCTGCCGCTACCGGGCCAGTCTGAAGAGCCGCCGCCCGATTTCGCGCGGCTCTCCGGGCAGATCGGGTTTTATCCCGTCGTGCCCGACGCCGACTGGGTGCTGCGGCTGCTGGAGTGGGGCGTGTGCACCCTCCAGTTGCGCATCAAGGAGATCGAGGGCGCGGCGTTGCGCATGCAGATTCGCCAGGCCGTGCAGGCGGCGCGCGAGGTGCCGGGCACGCAGTTGTTCATCAACGATCACTGGCGCGAAGCCATCGAGGCGGGCGCCTATGGCGTGCATCTCGGGCAGGACGATGTGCATACGGCCGATCTGCCCGCCCTTCACACCGCAGGGCTGCGTCTGGGGCTGAGCACGCACACGCCCGGCGAGATCGCCCGCGCGCACGCGCTGCGGCCTTCCTACATCGCGCTGGGCGCGGTCTTTCCCACCACGCTCAAGGCCATGCCCACCCGCCCGCTGGGTCTGGAACGGCTGGCGCAGTGGCGGCAATGGCTGTCGCCACGCTATCCGGTGGTGGCGATCGGCGGCATCACCTTGGCGCAGATGCCGGCGGTGCGCGCCACCGGGGTGTCGGGCGCGGCGGTGGTCAGCGCCGTGACGCAGGCCGCCAATCCGCGGCTGGCGGTGCGCGAAGCCCTGCACATCTGGCCGGCCTGCGCCGATGAAGCGATGGCGCAGGCGATGGTGTGAGGCGAAAATTGCTGCGCCCGGCACCCGGAGGCTAGGAGAGTGTCGGGCTTGGGGATCGCGGGCCGAACGAACCCCAGGCGCGCCATTGCGGGGACGCGCCGCGCATATCGCCAGAAAGATGAAACCTTGCGCCTCAAGGCTGCGCCGCTGCAGCCCGGGGAGAGCCGACGATTTCGGCGCGCAGGCGGTTTTTCAGTATCTTGCCGGTAGCCCCGAGCGGGATGGCCGCAACGAACACCACGTCGTCCGGAATCATCCATTTCGCCACCTTGCCTTCGTAGAACTTCAACAACTCGTCGCGTTCGAGCGCGGTGCCTTCACGCTTGACCACCACCAGCAGCGGCCGCTCGTCCCACTTCGGGTCGGGGCGGGCGATGCACGCGGCCATCGCCACGGCCGGATGCGCCATCGCGATGTTTTCCAGTTCGATCGAACTGATCCATTCGCCGCCGGACTTGATCACATCCTTGGTGCGGTCGGTGATCTGGATATAGCCGTCGGCGTCGATGGTGGCCACGTCGCCGGTGGGAAACCAGCCGTCCTGCAGCGGGCTGGGTGCGTCGCTGCGGTAGTAGTCGCTGGCGATCCACGGCCCGCGCACCAGCAGATTGCCCGCCGACTTGCCGTCCCACGGCAGGTCGCTGCCGTTGCCGTCGACCACGCGCAAGTCCACGCCGAAGATCGGCCGGCCCTGTTTGCCCAGAATGGCGAGCTGCGAGGCCTTGTCCAGGGTCAGATGTTTGTTCTTCAGGCTGCACAGCGTACCCAGCGGGCTGGTCTCGGTCATGCCCCAGGCGTGCAGCACGCGGACGTCGAACTCCTCCTCGAAGGCGCGGATCATGGCCGGGGCAGCGGCCGCGCCGCCGATCACGGTGCGCTTGAAACTGGGCAGACTGAGCCCGCTTGCGCGCATGTAATTGAGCAGCCCCAGCCAGACCGTGGGCACGCCGGCGGCCAGGGTCACACCCTCGTCGCGCATCAGTTCGAACAGCGACTGGCCGTCGAGGGCCGGGCCGGGGAACACCAGCTTGGCACCCGTCAACGCCGCCGCGTAAGGAATGCCCCAGGCGTTGACATGGAACATCGGCACCACCGGGAGCACGCTGTCGCGCGCCGACAGGCTCATCACATCGGGCAGCGCCGCGGCGTAGGCGTGCAGCACGGTGGAGCGGTGGCTGTAGAGCACGCCCTTGGGGTGTCCGGTGGTGCCGCTGGTGTAGCACAGCGAGGAGGCGGTGTTCTCGTCGAACACCGGCCAGGCGTACCGGGCGGGCTGTGCTGCGAGCAATGCGTCGTAGCTCAGCAGACCTGGAATGACCTCGGCCAGATCGGCGGGCAGGGCGTCGGCCTCGCACAGCGCCACCCAGTGTCTGACCCCAGGGCAACGCGGCGCGATGGCCTTGACGATGGGAGCGAAGGTGAGGTCGAAACACAGCGCGCGGTCGTCGGCGTGGTTGACGATCCAGGCGATCTGATCTGGGTGCAGGCGCGGGTTGACGGTGTGCAGGATGCGCTCGCTGCCCGACACGGCGTAATACAGCTCGAAATGCCGGTAGCCGTTCCACGCCAGCGTACCCACGCGGTCTTGGCGCGCCACGCCCAGCGCGTCGAGCGCGTTGGCGCACTGCTTCGCCCGCGCCCGTGCCTGGGCGTAGGTGGTGCGGTGGATGTCGCCCTCCACCCGGCGCGACACGATCTCGGTATCGCCGTGATAGCGCGCGGCGAAATCGAGCAGTCCGGAAATCAACAGCGGATGGTTTTGCATCAGTCCGAGCATGGCAGTCTCCGTGCGCCGGTCAAACCCGGCAATGTGTCGTGAATGAGAAAACGGTCGAAGTTTAGGCCCGAGTCATGAGCCATGCGCGCGTCGTCCGGCTGTCCATCCCCGATACACGGGCGGTATGGATCTCTCTCCCAACACCATCGATCGGGGGGGACAAATCCTGGGAACAGACCCATAGACTTCGCCTCAACCGTTGTTCGAAACGGACACGGCGGCAAGCAATCACGTCCGGTACGTTCTGCGGATCCCGGCGCACTGCCGCGCGTCACCGTCTCGATCGACGGCTCTGGAGCGTGAATGCCAATCCGGCGAGCCGATTCGCCAAGGGAGCTTGAAATGAATGTCGCAGCAAAGCCGAAGTCGTCCGAACTCCATCCGGGACCGGGTTTCCGCATCCGCAACTCCATCACCCGGCCCGCCCGCGAACTGATCGCCCAGTTCAGCGAGTTCCAGACGCCGGACATTTCCGACCTCATGAACCGGCTCTACACCATGTCGCCGGCCATCCGCAGCGTGACGCCGGAGCACCTGCGCATCTTCGGGCCGGCGTGCACGGTCAAGGTCTTTCCCGGAGACAACCTGATGGTGCACAAGGCCCTGGACATCGCCGCACCCGGCGATGTCGTCGTGGTCGACGCCGGCGGCTCGTCGATGAACGCGGTGCTGGGCGATCTGATCTCGACCAAGGCGCGGCATCGGGGCATCATCGGCTTCGTCGTCGACGGCTATGTCCGCGACATCCCCGACATCATCAAGCTGGACTTTCCGGTGTATGCCCGAGGCGTGACGCCGATCGGCCCGCTGCACCGCGGCCCGGGCGAAGTGAACTACCCGATCCAGTGCGGTGGCATCGTGGTCAGTCCCGGCGACATCATCGCCGCCGACCAGAACGGTGTGGTCGTGATTCCACGGGAGATTGCCGCAACGCTGCTCGACCGCCTGCAGCGTCGGCGCGAGGCCGAAAGGGACTACCTCGCCGCGGTCGCGCGCGGCGAGTTCTCGAACGCCTGGGTGGATGCGCTGCTCGATGAGGGCGGCTGCGAGGTTGCCGAACTGCACGTCCAATCGCAGCGAGCCGAGCTGCGCCCGGTGGCGAACGGTTGACGCGATGGCCTATGTGCACTGGCTGCGCAGGCTGCTGCGAGCCCGCGAACTCGCCGCAGGAGCACTCGGCCGGTCGGCGTCGTTCTCCACCCCCACGTCCGGATGGCATGCGCGCATGTGGCGCGATGCGGCCAACGCTCTCGGCGCCGAGTTCCGCGATCTCGGCTACGGGGTCAGCGAGTTCGCCCGGGATGGCCGCACGACGCGCATGCTCGAACAGCTCGTGATGCTCAACGACCCGGTCACCTTGCGCGTTACGGGCAACAAGCCGCTGGTCTACCGCCTGCTCGAAGCCGAAAGCGTTCCCACGCCGCCTTATCTCGAATTCAATCTCGACGGCATCGAGTCGGCGCTGGATTTTCTCGAGGCCCAGGCCGGGCCCTGCGTGGTCAAGCCGGCGCAAGGAGGCGCCGGCGGCGCCGGGGTGACGACGGGCGTGCGCGACCGGCGTACCCTGATGCGTGCCGCGGCCCAGGCGGCGCTGAGCAGCCGGCAACTGATCATCGAACGGCAAATATCGGGAGACCACTACCGCCTGCTCTACCTCGATGGCGAACTGCTCGACGCCGTGCGCCGCCCGCTGCCCAGCGTGGTCGGAGACGGTCGCAGCAGCGTGGCCGGACTGATCGAGGCGGAGAACGGCCGACGTCGGAGGCTGCTGGGCCAACACATCCTGAAGCCGCTGGAGATCGACCTGGAGTGCGAGTCCGCGCTGCGGGCGAAGGGCTTGTCGCTGCGCGCCGTCCCGCGCGCCGGGGAACGCGTGATCGTGCGCAAGGTGTCCAATATGAGCGGCGAGGCCGATGGCGAATCGGTCCGCGACGCGATCGGCGATGCCTTGATCGATGAGGGCGCCCGCAGTGCGCGCGCAGTGGGAGCGCGGTTTGCAGGAATCGACGTGATCACCGCCGATCCAGCGGTCGGCCTCGCAGCCAGCGGCGGCGCGATCATCGACATCAACGCCACTCCAGGGCTTTTCTATCACTATCAGGTGCGCAACCGGGATCAGGCCGTGGACGTGGCCGTGCCCATCCTGCGCGCCCTGCTCGGCCTGCCGAATCCAAGTTCACGAGCGGCTGCGACACCGTTGCCGCAGACCAGCCTCGTCGGGGAGACGACATCATGACGGCACGCGCCGAAAAACCTCCGGTCATTCTGCTGGGAGGTGACATCAACGTCCTGTCGGTGGCGCGCCGGCTGGAGCCGATCGGCGTCGACGTGTACGCCCTGGGAACCTCGGCCAGCCTGGCGTTCTCTTCGCGCCACGTCCACGGCATCGACTTTCCGCCGAGTTCCGAGCCCGGCGACGCCTGGCTGCAGTGGCTGACGGGCCCGAAGGCTGCCGCACTGCAAGGCGCCATCCTGCTGCCTTGCAGCGACGACGGCATCACCCTGGTGGCGCGTCATGGCGAGGCGTTGCGGCAGCGTTACCGCCTGACCGAAGGCCGCCCCGACGTGCTGCTCGCGCTGCTCGACAAGGTCGAGAGCTACGACCTGGCGCAGCGTGCCGGCGTGCCCACGCCCAAGTATCGCGCGGTCCGCAGCATCGAGGAGGCCGTTGCGGCAGCCCAATGGATCGGCTACCCCTGTGGGCTCAAACCCCGCCTCGGGCATGTGTTCCGCCGCAGCTTCGACGCCAAGCTGTTCGTCGTGGACGACCGCACCGCGCTCGAAGACGTCTATCGCACGGTGCAGACGCAGGATTCCGAGATGCTGATGACCGAAATCGTCCCCGGACCCGAGGACGCCTACAGCAGTTGCTTCACCTATCTGGACGACAGGCTCGAACCCTTGTTCGTCCTGACCAAGCGCAAGATCCGCCAGTTCCCGCCGGGCTTCGGCCTGGGCACCTGCCACGCCACCGACTGGAACCCGGAAGTGGCGGAGCTGGGACTGCGCTTCCTGCGCGGCTGTGGACTGTCGGGCCTGGCCAACGTCGAGTTCAAGCGCGACTCGCGCGACGGCCAGTACAAGCTGATCGAGTGCAATGCGCGCTTCACGCTCAACCACGAACTGCTCGAGGTGGCCGGCGTTCCGGCGGCGCGGATCGTCTACAACCGCCTTGCCGGATTGCCGCCGCCGAAAGTCGCGCGGTATCGGCGCAACGTCCACGTCCTACTCCCGATGGCCGATTTGCGGGCGTTTCGTGAACTGCGCCGGCGCGGCGAGATCACTGTTTGGCAGTGGCTGCGCAGCCTGCTGCACGTTCCACATTTCCTCGTCTTCCGCTGGACCGATCCCGGCCCCTGGCTGCATGCCGTGCGGCGGTACTGGAGCCAGAAGCTGGCCCGGCGGCAGCAGCCGGCGCCGGCCGTCAAGAAGCTCACGTCCGAATAGGGGGTCGCCGATGCAACGCATCGCACCGCAGACCCATCGCCGCTTTGTCGTCGAAGCCGCGCTCGCGGCAGGCCTGAGCGCCGCCGACGCCGACATCGTGGCAGACGCGATGCTCTGGGCCGACCTGCATGGGCGCCCCGAACAGGGATTGATCCGCCTGCCCAACATGGTCACGCGGCTGCGCCGCGGCCTGATGCACTCCCCGGCCGGGATGCGATGGACCGAGGTGGCGCCTGCGGTCTGGCAACTCGACGCCGCCGACGGCGCTGGCTTCGTTGCGGGCACGCTGGCGATGCGGCGCGCCATCGACACCGCCAGATCGCAGGGCGTCGGGCTGGTCACCGTGCGCCGCAGCATCCATTACGGCGCAGCGGCCTATTACTGTGCGCTCGCGGCCGAGTCCGGCTGCATCGGGCTCACCTGCAGCAATGCCGTCCCCAAGGTCGCGGCGTTCAACGGCACCCGAGCGGTGCTCGGAACCAATCCGCTGGCTTTCGGCTGTCCGACGCGCGACGGCTATCCGGTGCTCGTCGACATGGCCATGAGTGCGATCGCCGGTTCCACCGTGCGCACGGTGGACGGCAACGCCGCCCTGCTGCCGCCGGATACCGCGCTCGACGCGCAGGGGCGCCCGACCCGCGATCCGGTCGCCGCAGCCGCGGGAGCGCTGCTCCCGGCCGCCGGAGCCAAGGGCTACGCCCTGGCATTGATGGTGGAGATCCTCAGCGGTGTGTTGTCCGGCGCGGCGGTGGGGCCGCAGGTCGGCTCGGTGCTTCACACCTGGGACCGGCCGATCGACGCCGGCCACTTCTTCCTGGCGATCGACATTGCCCGCTTCATGCCGCTGGACGACTTTGTCGCACGGCTCGGGGGGCTGTTGGACTGGATCAAGGCCTCACCGGCCGCGGATCCGGCGGCGCCGGTGCGCATTCCCGGCGAGGTGCGCGCCGAGTACGCGCGGCGCTATGCCGACGAAGGGGTGCCCTATACGCCGGCGATGATGCGTTCGGCGCAGGCCTTGATCGACGAGCTCCACATCCGACCCCCATGGGAAGCGGCGTAGGACCGCCGCGCCTGGAGAGCGAAAAAATGCGGCCCCGGCGAGATCGTGCTTGCCGATCTCGCCGGGCAATCCTTGGCGGAAGGTTCACCGGAGTTTGCGATCATTGCGCCTGTCGCTTGCGCCTTCCCGCCCATGACCGTTCCCGTCTCCGTCTTTGCGCCCGGACAATCCGGCCTGATCTGCGGCTATCTGTTCGATGCCCAGGGGCACGGTCGCCCGCTGGATCTGAATGAAGCCGCACGCTGGTTCGACGACGACGAAGCGGTGGGAGGCGACGCCCCCGTCGCCGGGCCGCCCCAAGACGGGGGCAGCCCCCTCGGGGGGCAGGGAGGGCGCAGCCCGAGCGTGGGGGCACCTTCCTCCTCTTCTTTCGTCTGGCTGCATTTCAATGCGGCCAATGTCACCGCGGAAAAATGGCTGCTGGCGCATCTGCCCCAGGCCGAGCATTGTTTCGAGACCCTGCGCGAGGGCGTGCGCTCCACCCGGCTGGAGGTGGTGGATCGGGCGCTGGTGGCCGTGGTCAACGACGTGGTGTACGACTTTGCACAGCGCGAATCGCTGCAGGTCGCCACGTTGTGGATGAGCGTGGAGCGGCGGCGCGTCATCAGCGTGCGCATGCAGCCGCTGCGGGCCATCGATCGCCTGCGCATCGCGGTGAAGGCCGGGGAGACTTTTTCTTCGCCGCTGTCGCTGGTCGATCATCTGTTGCGCGATCAGGCCGACGAGCTCATCGCCATTCTGCGCAGCACCGCGACCAAGGTCGATGTCATCGAAGATCACCTGCTGGCGGGGCGCCTGGGTCGGCGCCGCGTGCAGCTCGGCGCGCTGCGCCGCAATCTGCTGCGACTGCAGCGTCTGCTCGCGCCCGAGCCCGCGGCCATGTTCCGCCTGCTCAGCCGCCCGCCGCAAAGCCTCGGCCCGCAGGACTGGGAGGAGCTGCGCCACTCCACCGAAGAGTTCTCGGTGGTGCTGCGCGACCTTTCCGCCCAGCAGGAACGCATCAAGCTGCTGCAGGAGGAAATCGCCGCCAGCATCGAAGAACGCACCGGGCGCACCCTGTTCGTGCTCACCGCCGTGACCGTGGTGGCGCTGCCGATGAATGTCATCGCCGGACTGTTCGGCATGAATGTGGGCGGCATTCCCTTCGCGGATGACAAGGCCGGGTTCTGGACCATGGTGGCCGTGGTGTTGCTGGCCTCGGGCCTGCTCGGCTGGCTGCTGTTTCGGCGGCGCGACGATTGACCGGATCATCTCAGCGCGTGGTCTCGACCAGCCACATCGAGCCATTGGCCTTGACGCTTTTGTTCGACGACCACTGCGGATCGAGCACCGTATGGGCCGAAGGGACGCGAACCCACGCATAGGCGCCCGAGCATTGGTTGTAGCCGTTGTCGTTCTGCCCGCCCAGCGTCCAGTCAGCCGGGGCGTAGTAGGGGTTGTAGGGGTCGCGCGCGGAACTGCTGTAGGGCCTGTTCACCCCATTTCTGCACCCGCGCCGGGGGTCTGGGCGGAGGCAATGCGAGGCGCAGGCCGCGCCGTGGTGGTCTCCACCACAAGCGGACTGCAACGTGGCAGTGCGCCGCCCAGACC
>Ga0265295_1001915_pt1 | contig 34900 bp, 36 predicted proteins | sample Munlansysbiofilm_FD_192503 | JGI IMG/M metagenome (GOLD analysis project Ga0265295, IMG submission 192503) | Leachate microbial communities from a municipal landfill in Southern Ontario, Canada - Methane capture system biofilm | ecosystem: Engineered > Solid waste > Landfill > Unclassified ... | reverse complement strand
TTCAAAAATAGGACTGATATCCGGATTATTCCTGGGAATTGCAATGGGTGCAGGTGCAATCGGGGTATCTGTATCCGGAGTTCTGGCAGACACATTTGGACTCTATGCAAGTCTCGAGATATTCCCGGTTATTCTGGCTGTATCAGTCATCATATTCATGCTTGTGAAATCTCCATCTTCCCCTTCATATTCAGAATAATTTATTCTTCTTTTTTTATGAAAGGTAAAATATGTAGGATAGCACAATACATATCACACAGAGATGAGGGATGCATGGAGTGTAGGAACAGGGCCATTTTTATCCTGATTGTTGCGTTATTGCTGATGGCATCAGGTTTTTGCAGTGCAGATTCTGGAACAGTAAACCAGGGAGGATTTGCACCACTTTCACAGACATGGGAACAGACTGCACAAGTCGCAAATGCTTCAGAAGGGAGTCAGTACTGCTGCGGGAGTGGACCATTACGGGAAAGTCCGGTCGACCTCTCACACCTGAACGGGAAAAAGGTAAGCAGCCTCCATATTCTGACCACCTATCCATTGAAATTTGATCTTCGGGATTCAGGCAGAGTTCCGGCAATACGTGATCAGGGACAGAGTGGAAGCTGCTGGGACTTTGCATCAATTAAATCTCTTGAATCATCCATGCTTCCGGAAACCTCCAGGGATTTTTCTGAGAATAATCTGAAAAACCATGTCTCGGTCTATGATCCTGAAGGGTTTGACTTTGCCGACGGAGGAAATGACCTCATGGCAGCGGCATATTTTCTCCGTGAGTCTGGCCCGGTGCCGGAAAAATTAGATCCATATAACCCCTACTCATTCATCTCTCCTCAAAATCTCCCGTTAGAAGTATTGGTAAGTGATGTTCCAATGATTCCGGGACGTTCAAGCCCGACAGATAATGAGAATGTCAAGTGGGGGATTGTAAACCTTGGGTGTCTCTATACTACCCTCGAATATGACACAAAATACTTAAACGAGAAAACAAGCTCTTTTTACAATCCAGATGGAACGGTTCCAAATCATGCAATCTCAATAGTCGGGTGGGATGATACATACCCAGCCTCATCATTTAACACCGGGCCTGCCGGAGATGGTGCGTTCATTTGTGCAAACAGCTGGGGTGCGAGTTGGGGAGACGATGGATATTTTTACGTTTCATATTATGACACCCTTATAGGCAAACGGGTTTCAGCATTTACTGCTGCAACAGATAGCACCGACGGGACATATGGCTATGATACCCTGGGATGGGTCAATAGTTTTGGTTTTGGCTTTTCTGATGCCTCGGCTGCAAATGTCTTTACTGCCGATGCTGACATTGAAATTACCAGCGCCGGATTTTATGTCCCCCAGATCGGAACCAGTGTTACGGCTTTTGTCTATCTGAACCCGGAAAACGGACCGGTCGGAAAATCTCCTGCCACCACGCAAAATGGTGAAATGTACCAGATTCCCGGGTATCGTTCTCTTCAGTTTGATCTACCGGTCAAAGTTAAAAAAGGAGAGAAATTTTCCATCGTTGTAGATTTTAATACCCCGGACTATGGATTTCCCGTCCCGGTTGAGTACCCGGTACCGGGTTACAGCAGTAAAGCAACCGCACAGAAAGGCCAGAGTTATGTGAAGACTTCAGAAGGAGGCTGGTCTGATCTTACTACCTGGGACCCACAGGCAAATGCCTGTATCAGAGCCGGATATATACTCATTTCAGGTCCAAAAGCAGATTTTTACGGTGAACCAACCAGCGGGAGTGCTCCCCTGACCGTATCATTTCATGACATCTCAACCGGAGGACCGCAGCGGTGGCTCTGGCAATTTGGAGACGGCTCTACATCAACTGAGCAAAACCCGGTTCACACATACACCATAAACGGAATCTATACCGTCTCCCTGACCAGTGATACGCCGGCAGGAGAATCAAGGGTCGTAAAAAAGGATTATATCAAAGTATCTGAACCGACGAGAATTATCGTCCCTGATGATCATTCCCTCATACAGGAAGCAATTAATGAGGCTCCCCCCGGTTCAACTATTCTGGTCAGGTATGGATATTACCCGGAGAAGCTGACCATCGGAAAGCCAATTACGCTGATTGGTGAGATGAGTAGTGATGAACAGAAACCCATCATTGACGCCCAGTTTACCGGAACACCAGTCAGTATTACCGCTGCAGGGGTGACGGTCGAGAACTTTTCAATCACCGGTGCCTGGTCAGAAACAGCGATACGTCCAGGGGTTGCGGTCAGAGGAAATAAAGCGATAATTAAAAACAACTGGATATTTGAGAATTATGCTGGGGTCAGGTTTGAAAGTGTAACCGGAGGAATACTTGATAGTAACATTATCTGGAATTCAACAAGCAATGCGATGTATTCAGAGTCCAGTTCCTACCTTGATATAACCAATAATACCATAGTCTGGACCAAAGAAGCTGCTGCACTCCGAATAATTTCAGGATATAACTCGGTCATCAAAGGAAACGCTATAGCTGAAAACACAAAAGCGGGGCTTTCTCTTTCAGGCGCGGGAGCGGTCGTCTATGATAATTACCTGAATAATACCCAGAATGTTGCTTTAACAGCAGACACGAAAGTGACCTGGAACGTCCCGAAGACAAAAGGCCCGAACATTGTTCTCGGTCCTTATATTGGAGGGAACTTCTGGGCAGCTCCGGATGGAACAGGTTTTTCAGAGACCCATACGGATGAGAATGGAGATGGTTTTTGTGACGATCTATATCGGATTGGCGGGGAAAATGTTGATGAACTTCCCCTTGCAGTTCCGGATTCAGTTCCCCCGTCCGCATCTTTTGAGGCATCACCCAAAGCAGGCGCTCTTCCCCTGACCGTCCAGTTCAGGGACACGTCACTTGGAACAATTGAGAGCTGGCTCTGGGACTTTGGAGATGGAAACACGGCAACAGATCAAAACCCTGCCCATGTTTATGAGAATATTGGTTCCTATGATGTAAGTCTTACCGTGACCGGTCCAAAAGGAACCGATACAGAGACACAGTTGAAATATATCACTGTAACCGGAACAGGAAATTCCTTTATCCTGACCTTCATGCCAGGATGGAATTTTTTCACTCCCCCAAAAACACTTTCACCCGGAAGTGACACCGCTGCACTATTTTCATCGATAGATACCAATGGGCATTCACTATTTACCTATCCCAATCTTTTAACCGGCTGGACAAAAGTGAATCGGGATACTCTCATGCAACCGGTAACCGGATACTGGATCTATTCAAAGAACCGTGTTGATACCACCCTTTGGCTTGACCCGGTGAGCGGCGGAAAACGAACTGTTGAACCTGGCTGGAACGCCATTGGGTCGCAGGGAATGGGCCCCATCCCCGCAAAAGATGCAATGAGTACACTTGGGGATCAGTGGACCTATCTTGTTGGCTATGATGAAGGTAAACAGAAATATGAAGATGTCATTATTCGAAAAGGATCGGGGCTGCATTCTGATGACAGGCTTTTAAAATCAGGACATGGATACTGGCTGTACGCGACCGGAAACGGGGATCTGTATGCAGCATAAGAAAAGATTTCACATTAATTTTCAAAAAGGAAGAGTCTTTTGGCAATGAGTGATACATAATAAATAATGGCATCTCAGCGGAACTGGCTAATTCTTTTTGCTCTATCTCTTTGTTGTTCTTCATTTCTTTTATTTGTAGTTCATTATGGAATATTTCATGATGCTCATCACATACTCATTTATACTCTTCATGATCTGGCATTCCTCCCCATTGAAGTATTACTAGTCACCCTTATCCTCCATCAGATGCTTGAAAAGCGGGCCATGAAAAGTAAGCTGAACAAGTTAAACATGGTTATCGGAGTCTTTTTTTCCGAGATAGGAACTCCGCTCCTCAGATTGTTCTCATCCCGTGACCCGGATATTCAGACGATACGAGCTGCTTTTTCATCGCTTCCGACCTGGGATCTCTCAAGATACAAGAAAGCCGAAGATGAAGTGGAAAAATTTTCCTGCAAAGTTCAAATTGCCTCTGAAGATCTCATTCCCCTTCGAGACATTCTCCTTGCAAAAGAAGATTTTCTGGTCAGAATGCTTGAAAATCCAATATTATTAGAGCACGAATCATTTACCGACGTTCTGCAGGCAGTTTTTCATCTGACAGAAGAATTAAAACATCGTGGGGAGTGTACAAACCTTCCATCCCGTGATATTGGGCATTTATCAGGGGATATTACCCGGAGTTATTCGCTCATGATCCCCGTATGGCTCTCATATCTGAAATACCTGAAGACTGACTATCCCTATTTATTTTCACTGGCTGTACGTTCAAGTCCATTTACAGAAAAAGAAGATGTCATTATCAGGGAATGATAAATAAATTTTAAAAATAATTTGAATATTATATTAATTAAGTTATAAAATGATACCTATTTTTACCATCAGGAGACCATTTCAATGCGGTCCTGAGGTTCTATTGATAGTACGACAATCTCATCAATCTCATCATTTTCTTTGCTGATTACCGGACTGTATGTCCTGACAAAAACCCGTGAGTTTTCTGAGTATCGTTCACATAATGGTTTTTTCGTATCCAGAACAGTTTGTATGTTTGCAGTAAAATGCTCTGTCGCCACTGCATCGTGGAATTCACCATAACACAGACCTCTGTATTCTGTAGAAATCCCAAGCCGCTTCTGATGATGGGAATTCATAAACCGGTATCTGCATTCCCGGTCAACTGTATAGATAGAATCCTGCATAGCTTCTACCAGAATCCGGTAATGTTCCTCCAGGGTGTTCATGGTTTTTTCAAGAGTCCGGGTATGGGTAATTTCAGTTGATGTTACCGTTGCCGCAATAGTAAACCCTAGAATATCATTTATTACCGGGCTAATGGTTCTGACAAACCATCTCCCTCCCTTTTGATATTCATCATGAAGCGGCTGACCTTCTGAAATGACCTTTTTTATAAGGGCAACAAAATGCTCTGTCTCTGCTTCATCATGGAGATCTTCATAAAAATATTGCTGGCATTCTTTTCCAGTAATACCAAGGCGATTTTTATGATGAGAGTTAATAAAGAGATATCTGCCCCGTTTGTCCACCATGTAAATTGAATCCTGGGTGCATTCTACAAGGGTTTTGTAATTTGTTTCCGATTGGATAAGTGCTTCTTCTACCCGTTTTCGCATTACAGCCTGGTGGATCATGTTCCGCAGCTCAGCAAACTGCACTTTCGGTTCTGAACCTTTCTGAAGATAAAAATCGGCACCAGAATTCAGGGCTTCGATAACAATATCTTCCCGGCTTCTCCCGGTGAAAATGATGAACGGTTTTTCAATGCCAAGTTTTTTTACTGTCTTTAAAAATTCAATACCGTCCATGTTGGGCATTTCATAATCAGAAACAATGGCATCATATTTTCTTTCTTTTAGCAGATCAAGCGCTGCCATCGCAGATGTACTGGTGTCAACTAATATATCTCCACCCTTCTCAAGAAAAATCCGGGTGATATCCAGGAGCACTTCCTGGTCATCTACAAGAAGAATCTTAACAATTGTCATAGTTATGGGATATTTAAACTGTGAACCGGAAATTTATACCAGAGAGAAATTCCCTTGGCGGCTTGAGTGTACCATTCGTATTCCTCTTATAAAAATGCCGCCTCTTCTGTGTTTTGTGTGGGTGCCCAGATGCCATGTTCCCATGATCAAATCTGCGAAAACGGGATGCCTCATCATCAGTAGAGCCAGGTATGCTGATGGATGAGAGAGAGGACATCAGGTTAATAATACGGATTTAACCGTTTTTTCTTCCATTTCATATCTTTCGTTTCAGTATTCATCCAGAGTTCCTGAAACAATCCCTGTTTTCGAAGCTCCAGGTAGCATCGCATGCAGGCCTGCACTTCAGCACGGGCATCATGGGCATCCTCAAAATCAGTTTCAAACAGATGTGCATGAAGTTCAGAGAGAGAAGGCGATTTATAACCTCTTTTCCCAGTTTTATGGGGAATCTTACAGACATCTGCGGTAGACTTCATCGTGCAGTGGTAGGGAAGTTTCAGGATAGGAGCATTCAGTTTTGCCCGGGAAAACTCTGACGTAACGATGCTGCGATCAAATGCAACATTATGTCCAACCAGCACATCAGCCTTTGATATTGATTCGGAAAACTTTGCGAGTACATCAAGGATGGGTTTTCCTTCTTCTTTTGCTCTTTCATTTGTTATCCCATGAATCTCAATTGCTGATTTAGGGATGACAAACCCTTCAGGATTAATCAGGAAATTTTCCTCTACCAGTACCTGATCACCATCAGTTAGCACCCACGCCAGCTGTAAAAGCCGTGGCCAGTATTCAGGGTAATGGAAAGGATCTTTCTCCTCTTTTGGAAGACCGGTAGATTCGGTATCAAAAACGAGAAAATACATATATGTTGTTTGTCCTCAGAGGAGATTAAGAAGCGGTTATGATATGGGTTTTTCATGCCGGTTCCTGAAGTACCTGCCGTACCAGATCAAGAGAGGATTCATGTACCACTGCCAGAACTTCATCCCCTGGAAGAAGCACTACATTACCTCGGGGGATAACTAATTTATTATCCCTGATAATCGCAGATAATAGACATTCATGGGGAAGGTGAAGATCTTTAATCGCTCTCCCTGATGCAGCCGAACCCTTCATTACAATATTTTCAACCAGCGAGTACTCACCTGTCCGGAGTTTGAGCATGGTCATCATATCTCTGGCTGTCATCTCCCGTGCAATAAGATGAGCCATAAGATCTGCCTGGTTCACCTTGACATCCACGCCCATTTCCCGGGTAAAAAGCCAGGCATTTTTTGGAATATTCACCCGTGCAACCGTTTTTTTCACTTTGAATTCAAATTTTGCAAGACTTGCAATCACCAGATTCATCTCATCATACCTGGTTACTGCCGCCACCACCTGTGCGGATTTAATCCCGGCAACAATCAGATCATCAGGATTGGTAGGGTCTCCTTTTACCAAAGCTGATTCTGAAAATTCCAATTTCAGTTTTTCAAAATCATCTGTGCCATTTTCAAGAATAGTAACCTGATGACCGCCGGAAAGAAGGATCTTTGCAAGGTATGTCCCGACCTTTCCCCCGCCGGCAATGAGTATTGACAGCCCCATCATCCACCTCCGGTGATCTGCATCACATCTTTGAGGCGATCAACTGACCGTCCTTCAACAGCAATATGCACAACATCCCCCTTCTCAAATGTTGTTCCAAGAGTTGGCATGCTGGTTTTTCCTTTCCTTGTCAGAGACAAGACAATTATTTCCCCGGGAACGGTCAGATCTTTTACCTGATGACCGGCAAACAGAGGAGGGATATCATATCTGACAATCCCTACTTCATCATTCCCAATGCCATGCACAATATCAAGATGAGAGAACGTGAGAAGTTCAGATATCCGCTCAATACCCAAAGAAACACTCGTTACGGTCTGGATACCCAGTTTGTGGTAAATATCAGCATACCGGGGATCATGGGTCCGTGCGATGACTTTTGGCACCCGGAACATCTGCCTGGCAGCTCTTGCAACGACAATATTTACTGCATCATTGCCAGTTACGGCCGCAAGACCATCTGCTTTTTCAATTCCACTTTTTTGGAAGGATTCTTTGTCAAGAGCATCCCTGTGAACGATGTCCCCGGTAAAAGAATGACCCACCCGATCAAATGCCCGGGGGTCGCGGTCCACAACCGTTACCTCATGATGGGATTGAATCAGCCGGATTGCAAGCCCTGAACCCATCCTCCCACAACCAATGATAATAATTCTCACATTATCCCTCCTGAACGTATCCCTGCCTTATTCTTCCTCTCAAGCATTCTCAACACTCCTTTTCTAAGCTCTTCGGCAAGTAACAGGGCAGGAGCCCAGGCAAACAGAAATATCCAGTTTTCAGCAGGAAAAGGACCAGTCCCTACGATATTCTGGAAAAAAGGCACATAAATGATTATTAAAATAATAATCAATTCACTTGCGATACCTACCCAGACCATTCGATTTGTAAAAAAACCTGCGGTCAGAATTGAGCTTCTCTCGGTCCGGTGTGCTAACACATTCCCCATCTGGGTTGTCACTACTGCAGCAAGAGCCATCCCAACCGCTGAATGATAGAGGGGGCCTTCAGCAGGAAGGTCAAAGATCTGGCCCCAATACCCGCTGATCCAGTACTGGTAAAAAAAGGCTGACAGAACTGCAAGACTTTGAATGGGTCCGAGCCAGAGATATGAACGCAATAATAGCGATCGAGTAATGACGTGCTCATTGAGGTTTCGCGGTGGTTTGTCCATGATACCAGGCTCTGGAGGCTCTGAACCAAGTGCCAGGGCAGGTACGAGATCAGTCCCCAGATCGATGGCTAATATAGGCATAACATCAAGGGCCAGGGGAATTCGTCCTTTACTAAATGCGAAGAGTATAAATGGAACCGCTTCAGGCGTGTTGCTGGTGAATATATAGCCGGTAAACTTTTTGATATTTGCATAGACTGCACGGCCTTCTTCTACTGCGTTCACAATCGATGCAAAATTATCATCAGTAAGGATAATATCAGCTGCTTCTTTCGCAACATCTGTCCCGGATATACCCATCGCAACCCCGATATCAGCCTTTTTTAGTGCGGGGGCATCATTGACACCATCACCCGTGACAGCAACAATATGCCCTGATTCCTGTAATGTTTCAACAACTCTGAGTTTATGCTCAGGAGCTACCCGTGCAAAGATGACTTCATCAGTGAGAGCATTTTTGAGATCGGTATTACTCATCTGGTCAAGATCTGCACCGGTGATGATTTTAGGATTATCTCCGATTATGATCCCAATCCGCCGTGCAATACTTTTTGCTGTGAGACCGTAATCACCGGTTATCATGATGATGCGGATCTGTGCATGGTGGCACTTTTTCACTGCTTCAGATACTTCAGGCCGTGGGGGATCCATCATGGCGATGAGGCCCAGAAAGGTAAGGTCATGTTCGACGTCTTCCGGATTTTCATAGATCTCATCGGTTAGTGATTTCATCGCAATAGCAAGGACACGAAGCCCCTGCTTTGCGAGTGAATCGTTAACTTCTATAATTTCTGCACGTTTTTCTTCAGTTATTGGTGACTTTTCAGGGCCATTCATAATTGCAGATGAGATCTCCAGGACTTCTTTCGGAGCTCCTTTCAAATAAACAACCTGCTGTGTATCTGTAAGATGAATGGTGCTCATCAGTTTTCGCCTGGAATCAAAAGGAAACTCCCGGACCCGGGGATATTTCTGATTTTCCTGCTCATACCTAATACCCCTTTTAACAGCAGCAACAAGAATGGCAGCTTCAGTAGGATCGCCCAGAATAGTCCACTTGGCGGAATCAACTTCAGGTGCTATCAGCCGTGCATTAGAGCAGAGAGTTCCGGCAATACATAACCGGGAGAGATCATCCCACATGAAATCACTGCTGCTTTGGTCATCAGGCTGGATTTCACCTTCCGGAGAGTATCCGACACCGGTGACGGTAAAATATCCGCTGGGCAGCCAGATTTTATTCACCGTCATCTCATTCTGTGTCAGAGTCCCGGTCTTGTCAGTACATATGACTGATGTGCACCCAAGGGTTTCTACAGCTGACAACCGCTTGATAAGAGCGTTTCGTTTAGCCATCCGCTGCGATCCCCGGGCAAGTGCCAGGGTTACTGTCGGGAGAAGTCCTTCAGGAACAAATGCTACTATCATCCCCAGGGCAAAAATGAAACTTCCGGTAAGAGTAACCGTTGTCAAGGTTATCAGCATAACAAAGAACAGAATACCAATACTTACTGCAACGATAGTTACCATTCTGGTTACATAAACCATCTCCTGTTGCAAGGGACTTTTTTCTTCTTCAATTCCCTGGGTAAGATGGGCTACTTTTCCAAATTCTGTCTCCATACCGGTTTTAATTACCACTGCAAGACCAGTTCCGGAATGCACGCTTGTACCGGCAAATATGAGATTTGGATATTCAATCTTTGAAAGTCCGGTGTCATACCAGGGATCAGCAGTTTTTTTCACTGGATGGGACTCCCCTGTCAGGGTAGACTGGTCAACTCTAAGTTGTGATGCCTCAGCGAGTCGTCCGTCTGCTGAGATATGATCTCCTTCTGACAAGACGATGAGATCTCCGGGAACCAGTTCCTCAGCAGCAATTTCGATGGTTTTGCTCTCGCGAATTACCTTTACTTTTCTTGGGAGCATCTGCATGAGGGCGTCAGCAGCTTTTTCTGCTCGAAACTCCTGCCAGAAAGAGAAAAATCCATTGATGAGGTTTACCATCCAGACTGCAATGCCTAACTGGGGCATATGAGCGATAAAGGCAGCGATTCCTCCAGTCCAAAGGAGAATTGCCATGAGGTGAGTGAAATTTTTAAAAAACCGAATATAAATTGATTTTTTTCTGGTTTTTACCAGGGAGTTTTTACCATATATTGAGAGACGATTCCCTGCTTCGGTCTGAGTGAGGCCTGAAAAACCGGTAGAATATTGCGTGAATATTTCCGGAATAGAAGCTGAAAAAATAGAATCGGATTCTTTTTCGGACTGGATGACTTCATTTTCCCGAATCATATCTACACACCCTGAATGGTGGCATGGCCCTTACGTGAATATAGGAACCTTTGCGTGAAAGATATTAAAAGGAATGGATAGATCAATAGATTTTTAATGAGAAATGTGGGGAAGGCGTCCAAATAAAGTTATCCTCTGCCATTTCCGGCAATGTGAAATCAGGAAAAAAAATAAAAATGATGATTAACTGGTTGACAATAAAACATCCAAAAAAGAAAATGGGAAAATTCCGCCGAGCAATATTCCAATCACTCCTAATAAAAGAGGGACAATAATCGTTGCAACAGCTCTCTCCCAGGAAAGTTCCTGAAATATTTTTATTCCTATTACCCAGAGAACTGCTGACCAGATAAGACCAATTATCCAGAGATGTGGGATCCATCCAAGCAGGAGATAGGGTGTGGCTGCGAAAAGAATTACCTGAAATGTCTTTGATAATCCTTGTTCTCCACCAAGCAGGAAAACAAATGCATGTAAAAATAGCCCTTTTATAAAAATAAAATACATGAGGAGTAAAAACCATAAATAAACTAAAAAGAAACTCCAGCTAATGAGCAATGGTTTCAGAAGATCCAATTTCATTGCAAGAACAGAACCAATGAATGGTATTGTTGCTAACTGTGTTTGATAACTGGTCAAAACCATCTGATATGAGATAACGAACATAATTCCAAGAAGGAGTGAGTACACAATAAGCAATATGACGTACTGTAGATATGCCTGCCTCAGTGAGGAGTGCCTAAGTTTTTCGAAACTCTCCACCGGACTAATAAGAAGATCTTTGATTCCCTCTATGAATGTGTAAACCATATCTGTTTTTTACCCGGATAGTATTTAAAATACCCCGTTATACTTTTGGTGCGAACTTAAAATTGAGTGGATACGTTGAAAACCTAAACTCATTTCAAAATAAAAAAATGAGACAACCAACCGAATTTCATTTTTGAAAAAAGTAACATAATTAATTTTGAAGATCTTTTTCAAAGACAGAACTCACCCGGCCAACCTGTCCGGTAGTGAGCCTGACCTTAATTCCATGAGGATGAGTAGATGAACCAGTTAAAATTTCCCTCACTTCTCCTCTGGTTGTTTTGCCAGAACGTTGATCCTGCTTTTGAATAATATCAACATGAAGGCCCGGCTTGATATCTGACCTTTTCTTTCCATTCCCGATAAGTAATAATTGATTTTCTGTTTGAGTCACTTAAATCGCCCATCTATATATATTCAAAGAAACCGATTTCAATTCTTTATTATAAGCTTTTTCAGCACAAATATTCTTCTTTTTCTGCGCATGATTATCTCAAAAATGTCAGGTTCCTACGGAGTGATTATCCGTTCCTTTCGATACCCTTACGAGTGAAGGATGCATAATAATAATTGTTTTGCATAATACTGAATACAAAAAGAAGATAATTAAATGAATTTTTCGGGCAAAAATTCTGTAACTATCAAAAAACCAGAATTTATGCCATACATTCGGACTCATAGTAAATCTTGATTGCCTCGCGTGAATACACATATACATCTGACCCAGGTGAAAACGTGGAAAAAATAATCTCAACAGATCATCTGACAAAAACCTACGGCGAACTTATAGCGGTTAACAATGTTAATCTGACGGTCAGGAAAGGATCCTTGTTTGGCCTTCTCGGTCCGAACGGGTCTGGTAAGACCACGATGATTAAGATGCTGACCGGGCAGATAGAGCCAACATCGGGAAATGCGACTATCCTTGATATTAATGTACTGGTGGATCCCGTTGGTGTGCGAAGATCTATTGGCATCGTTCCAGAGCAGGAGTCCCCACCCAGTTTTCTGACCACTATTGAATATCTTGAATTTGTCGCTGATATCAGGAAAATCGCAGGCCTTGAAGAAAAGGCTGAATGGTGGTTTAACTTTCTGGAATATGGAGATAAAAGAAATGTTCTCTGTAAAGATCTTTCGCGGGGAACCAGACAGAAACTGATGCTCACCCAGGCTTTCATCCATGAACCAGAACTTGCTCTGATTGATGAACCACTCATCAATTTTGATCCCATCATGCAGGAAAAGGTCAAATCCTTCTTTGTCTCGTACGCACAAAAGGGCAATACCCTCTTTATCTCCACCCACCTGCTCGAAACTGCTGAGGAGATCTGCACAGAAATAGCCATCCTTCACACGGGAAACCTCCTTTATACCGGAACAATGGAATCTGTCAAAGAAGGAGACAGGCACCTCTCTGATTTATTTCTCTCCCTTGTCAGGAGATAATCATGGCCGGACTTTTTCTGAATATGATGAAAGAAGAGTGGCGAATCCACTCCACAATGTTTGGGAGTCTGAGTTTTGCCCTTTTTCCAGTCATGATCCTCGCCATCGGGTTTATGGGGACATTTCTTCTCCCACTCATCAGAGCCACGATGCCTCTCAATGATCTTGTCATTCTTATTCATGCCCAGTACCTGATGCTCGGGTTTATGGTCGGGGCATTTGGCCTGATGGGAAATGAAGTGATGAACCGTCGGTTTGGACAGGCAAGTCTTCTTGCGTTTTCTGCCCGGACACTGCCCCTGACTCCCCGGTATATCTTCACTATCTTTGTCCTCAAGGATACTCTGTACTATTTTATCCTCTGGATATTTCCTTTTGGAGCGGGGTTTCTTCTTGGATCTTTTTTTACCGGAATATCTCTATTATATCCGCTTAATCTGCTCCTCACACTCACTCTCTCATTCCTGACCGGTATGTCAGTGGTGTTTTTCCTGTCATCACTCTATGGGAGATCAGCCCGTGCCTTGTTCCTGTTCCTCATCCTGGCGGGAATTGGATTATTAAGCTGGATAGTTCTATCTGGCACAAATCCGGCCGCGATATTTCCTCCCCTGTTCCTTTTTCACCAGTTTTCATGGAACCTGCTGGCAGCAAGTATCGGGCTTGTCCTTATTCCGTTTATTGCAGCCCTTATTCTCTTCTCACCAGATATTCAATCAGGAGATAAGGCCTATCCGGACCGGATGAAATACCTGCTCAGGCATCTCAGAAGATTCCCAAATCCTCCCCTTGCAGCAAAGGATGTGATTGATATCTGGAGATCCGGAAGTATAGTCGGACAGACAATCTTCTCTTTCCTCGTCCCTCTTATTGTCATCTGGTTCTTTCTTTCCCTGCTGGATCAATACGTGTCGACCCTGCATCTTCTTCTCACCTTTGCAATGATTACCGGAATTATCGCATCGACCATGTATACCTGGCTTACGATGTTCGATTCATTTAGTGTGTATGCACTCCTTCCGGTTGATGTGAGGGCAGTGATAACCAGTAAAATAGTCTCATTTTCTCTGCTTCAGGTAATTCCAGCAGTATTTATCAGTGTAATCTCAATAGTATCCGGCCAGTGGACATATATTTTGCCGGTCCTGGTGCTGACAGTATCGGTTTCATATTATGTTCTCTCGGTGACGATATGGCTGACCGGACTTTCGCCCAGTGTCCTGGTATATAGTGTCAAAGTGATGGTTTTGTACTTTATGCTCATTGGAGTTGCATTATCGGTATTTGGATCGCTGACATCGATGAATCCATGGTTTGGTCTTGCAGGGGTAATACTCTTCATTCCGGCTTACGGGTTTATCCAGTTAGGATTTAGGAAATGGGACCGGGTTGACCAGGGAGTGTTTTAGAATTTTATTAGCTGCAAATCACTCGTATCTGTGGGTGTAATAATATAGGAGTTACGCAAAACGTACCTTAACTTAAAGGGTTGGAAACTTGAAGTTCAAAACGCATCCGAAAATTAATCTCATTAAATGTACAAACACCTTTATCTGCGTAACTTCTATAATACTTACTCACAACCACTCCTTTTGGTCGGTCATGCCGAGAATGCAGCGGATAAGTTATATCATGCAATCGTGAAAGGAGAACAGGGAATTCCACATGAATCCTAATTATGATGCCGTATGATTCGGTTGATTCTACTTGGTATGTTGATTTTAATATGTCTAAACCAGTCTGGCCACCTCTCCGAATAAATGTCATGTTTCACATGTGGTGGCCGATACTGCATCGTGGGAGCAGAAAATGGCAAGGGTTCTTGAAGAGATGGATGAAGCCGTTCATTATGTGAAAAATCAGAGTCTCGGGTTTACTCTTCCTTACTCAATAGATGGGGAAGATTACCAGTATAATCGCATTATTGAAGTGACCGGTGAGCGGAAACTTGAGAAAGACTCAAAGGTTTCTACCGCACGTAATCTCTGGGTTCCCGCAGGAAATAATCATGGTGGTTTTGAAAGAGGGGGTTTTGTTAAGGTGACTGACCCCTGGGATGCAGTTAATACTATTCGAGGATATTTCAAGAATGATTTGGGTATATGAATGAATATCAGGGAAGTTATTCGGATGGTTGAGCAGGAGGGATGGTATATTGTTGTGGCAAAGGGAAGTCACCGGCAGTATAAACATCCGGATAAACCTGGCCGGGTCACTATTGCCGGTCATCCATCTGATAATATTTCTCCCGGTACCTTGATGAGTATTAAAAAGCAGGCAGGACTAAAGGAATAAGAGATTATGTATAAATTTTTAATTGTAATTGAGAAGGCAGGAGACAATTTCTCAGCATATGCTCCGGATATTCCCGGATGTATTGCGACAGGAAAGACCCGGGAGGAGGCAGAAGGACAGATGATGGAAGCGATTGAACTACATATTCATGGAATGCTCGAAGATGGGCTTCCAATCCCCAGGCAGGGAGCATACGCTTCGGTGTATGCTATACCAGAGCACGGATAATATCTGTTAAAAAATTAGGGGAGATATGACTGAAAAAGAAGAGGTTCTTTCGATTTTGAATTGAGAGACACAAAAATTTAAGGAACGATTTGCTGTGACAAAATCGACCTTTTCGGTTCGCTGGTTCGGGATGAGAGGGGTGAAGCCAAGCGATATTGATCTTTTCATTGAACTTGATAATGAAACGGTTACCTATCCAAAATACCTTGATCTTGAATCATATCTTCTGTCATTATTCCTCCGAAAGATTGAAATCGACACAACCGATGGTGTTTCTCCGTATATTCTTCCCTATATTTCCCGAGAGGTTGTCTGGGTATGAAAGAGGCCCTCCCATTTTTGCTTCATATTCTGAATGAGGTTAGTAATGTTGAGGTTGAAACGATTTTTTCATCCATAACTCGACTTTCCAGTTCATGGACACGCTCTTTAAAGAAAAGTATTTTGGATGGCAATCGAGTGATGAGTTCGATGATCATGAAATGAGATTTTCGGGTGTGTTCCTGTTCCTCATCGCCTAGTTCCATATTATGTCTGAATAATAAATTAGCGTATCTAAAACTAAGAATGTTCAATTATATGGGAATAACTTGAAGGGAGGAAGCCACTTATAATATATATGAGTGTGAAGATGGCTAAAATATTCAGAAATGTTTGACCTTAATAAGCCATCACAATTAGAGATATCATCAACATATGGTCATTTCAAAAATTCTTTGCACTATTCACCAACAAAAGCCACAAAAGTTACCAGAGAATTGAAATCCCAATATTCCTCTGGTCAAATTGCAGTTGCTATCTCAAAAGCAAATCAGTTTCTCTATTCACCAACTCCTGGAGAACTCCAAATCTTAAAAGAAGAGACTGCTTCATGGCAGCAAATTGGTTTTCATTCCTTGGAGTCTGCTGAATGAATTGGTACCCAAAGGAAATATGGGAGATAGAGCGCCCGGATCCGCAAGGGCATGAACAGGCAGGAAAGAAACCCAGTATCATAATAGCAATGTCGTATGGGATGACCATTGTTATTCCATTTACAACAAAAATCCAATTGGCTTCTCTTCCTCATGCTCACCTGGTTTTTCCTGAGACACTGAATAATCTCTCTTATGAAAGTGTGGCAATGTGCTTTCAAATTCTGTCAATATCTGCCATAATAATGAAAGAGAGGCAATCAGTCAGGCTCCAGTTTTTATCCTGATGTTGTGAATACAATGTTAAAGCCTTTTGAAACAATATTTCATTTCCCCATACAATATTTACATAGGGTGCTCTGCGAAGATTAGATAGAAATTTAGTGACTAAAACTTTGTTAGCCTTAGAAAATGCATTCCCTAACTCAAAAAGAACTGCCTCCGAGGTCCATACTTCATAATCCTGAAAGAGGTCTGCAATAAGTTTTTGAGCAATATTGTTGAATTTATCATTAGGGTTCAGAACGGCAATAATAAATGAGGTATCGAGAAATATTCGTTTATTCATTCGTTCCTTTACTTTTAGGTGTCCCATAGAGGTAATGATCGTGCTCAACAGACCAGTCTTCCGGGCCTTCTACCGTACCTGCATTTTTAAGTAGGAATTTAAAAGGATCTTCATATGGCTCTTCTTCAATTACTTCTATTGTAAGAAGACAATCAGTATTTGGTTTTAAATTCACTGTGTCCGTGATGAGAAAAGTAGACCCATCAAAAGTAGCTTTAACAGTTATTGCTCCCATTTTTCCTGACACCTCATATATGTTTCTCCTTGACAGACTATGAGTTTTTACCTCTCAAGTAATGAATGCTCCCAAGCCATCGTTTTGTTGAATCGTACTTATAATGAACATATTGAAAAAGTGGAGTCATAAATCGCTTGTTTTCTCCCCCGATACAATTGCATTGCAGTTATTTTTAATTCTCCAGCAATCTCTTCCCAACCCATGCCATCCTTTTTCATTATCTCCACGTTCCTCCAATCAATATCAAGACGTGGTCTTCCCAGTTGTTTCCCTTCAGCTCTGACTCTCTCTAACCCCGCCTTTGTTCTCTCCGCAAGGTTACTTCTCTCTCTTTCAGCAACCCATGAAAGAATCATGACAAGCAGCTGCCAAACTGCTTTATCTTCCGAACGGGTGAAAGCCTCATTAGGTGATAGGGTCCATACAGTTATTCCAGCCTCTTCAATCTCTTGAATTATACGGATAGTCTCATTGGTGGTCTGACCTAATCGGGATAACTCATAAACATAAAGAGACTTGACTCCCTCGTTGTTCTTGAGGCATTCAAGAGTCTTTTAAACCCTGCTCTCTTTCGGGCTCTGATACAGTGCCAGATACCCCATATTCAACAAAGATATAGTCAAAAGGGATACCTGCCTCAATCAGGATCTTCTTTTGGTTGCCTGTATTCCGGTCTTGTGTAGAGGCCGGAAAAAAGTAAGAATGACCGCAGATAAATATGTGGTGACCGGGAAAATTTAAGGTAATAGAGGTGTATAAGAATTAATCGCCTCTATAGTTCTTCCATCAGGTAATGTCATGGTAACAACAAGCATCCCGTATTTGTTATCTCCAACAGATTGTATTTCATTAAATGGAATTCTGATACCCTCACCCATAATGAAATTACTATCTTTCCAACTTAAAAGCGTACCACTTCCAGAATAAACAAGTTGATCTTTTACTTCCTTATAATTCGAGTCGTGTTTTTTGGTTCAGATATCTATTGTGACAGGTATCTGTGCCTCTGACCACATCACTGTTTTATCATTTGCATCACGTAACTCAGGATAAATTGCAATCCCATCATATGCAGCAGATGCATCCCAATTTTTTTTCATGTGCATTACAGATGCATGAGTAATAACTGAAAAGTCAAAGGACTGTTGTGCATTTGAATAGGGGATTGAACAGGAACATCAGGATTATTTCCTTCTGAAACTGCTACTTGATGGAATTGTGATTTTACAGGTGTAACCCCCCCCGTTGCTCCTATTGTTGCTATTGTAAGAATAAAGCAAAATAATATTATTGTTGTAAATAATCCTTTTTTAATGGAATCAGTCTTGAAATCAAAGAAATAGTGAAAGTCAAAATGGGACTCTCTGAATATTAAATATCCTGAAAGTATGAACAGAGATCCGGGTATTATTCCACCTGCAAAAATCAGAATTATCATAAAAATACCTGAAAGAATTAAAATAATTGATCCATACTGCTTGTGTCTTACAACTGAAGCGATCACCCCGATAAATGCGAGTATTAAACAACCCAGGACCTTCCGATTAGAGATTCTGCCCCAGAGGTACCAAAAGCCGATCCAACACCTCCAACGAGCATTAGTAATCCAGCAATTCCCACTCCAAAAATAAATCCAAGAACAGCTAAAATAGTGGCCATCTTATTTGAGAATATATCAAATATAGGCTCATAATCGACACTATTGCTTGAACCCCTCAATATTACTGGTTTTTGCGCTTCTTTTGCGGGAATCTTCCAGTCTTTGGGTTCATCATCATCAACATTTAGAATATCATCTTCTACCGGTTTCCACTTCGCTTAATTTTTCTCCCGGTTGCGTTCATACGATGCAGTTCCTGGAGCGAGTGTCAGGGCATTATCATAGCAGGTATCCGCTGATTCATATTGCCCAGTTTTGGTATAAGCCACGCCTAAAGCATTCCAGGCTTAATGATCCTGGTCATTCGCGGTAATCACGTCATGAAAAGCGTCCACTGCTCCCTGGTAATTGCCAGCTTTAAACGCTTCCATACCTAACTGGAAAGACATAAAATCAAATTCATTTGAACCATGATATAAATATGCTTACCATTCCGATATCGAGGAAAGCAAAAAATAGAGTTTATTATAAAAGACATACCACAATAAGGGGATGTTTCCCAAATTCCCCCGAAAGGTTTGAGGTTTATAAAAAAAAATTAATATCGGGCATAGAGAGGATTTACCACATAAGAAGTGCCACTGAGAAGTGGAACTTCCCTTACTGCCCCAAAAATCGTTTCATATTTAAACGGCCCTGCGAATACCCCTGTTACTTGAACGATATCATCCTCCAGAATTCTTCCGTTATCTGGAGAGCCTTTGAAGTAAACGAATATGTCATCCCCGGAATATCCATATGATGTCTTTTTAGTCATTAACCTCAAATACCAATTATCAGTACTGTATTCTACCTGCGAAACTTCACCAGTTATTGTTACCAACGTTCCAATATTTTGGTCTGGATACCGTGCCATATCATCATAACTTAATGCTAATGCAGATGGTATCATCAACAGACCACATAATAACAGGCTAAAAATTAGCCCATTAAAACCATGTATTTGAGACATTATTTTGAATTTGACATGCACCAGCATATAAATTTCGATTTAATTTCAACAACTTTCCAATGTCAATATATATATAGATTTATTTATGGGATCCTTTCATTTATCATAAATACTCTTTTTTAGATCGCTCAAACGTGGATAAAGTCATTGAAATCAAAAACAGAGGCGGTATCATCGTTAGGTCACGGGGATTTATATACTATAGGAGTTACGCAGGAAGGCCCTCCAATAATAATCACGCATCGATAAATCCATCCGGCTCCTGTATGGAATATACATTGTGTGGATAACAACCAAAGGGATAGAATACAGGCAGTCACTCCGGGAATGAGGGAGTTTTCGGGCAACTGGCAAAAAAATCATTTGAATACTTATATGGTGGTGCATTACCAATAAAATGTACAAATTTTATTTCTGGTTAATACTGACTTTTGAGGGTTTTGATGAGAAAAAGTTACTATATTTATTTCATTATAATTACATTCCTAATTTTTGTACCTTATGTATCTGCTGACCGACTTCCAGTAGAAGTTCCAGAGAACCAAAGATTTACCTTAGATACTTTAATTGATTCAACGGGAATAATAAGTGAAGAGAGCAAATTAGATTGGACTATTGCCAGTATCAACATTGCAGGGACAGAAGTCAGATATGCTGGGAAGAGGCCGTATTACAAAGACGCAGTGGAAATCAGTGCGGGCTTATTAGATAAATTAGCAAATAAGTACTGGATATATGGTTTTCGATTTGATCGTAGAGGAGTTTTGCATTATCCATCTGAGGAAATTACATGGTATTTAACATACTTTAGAGTCCCTGATTCTTTAATTAATGAACCAATCAATATAAATGGATATCATACATTTGGTAGTTTTTTGGATTCCTTAATTGCAGATCAAAATTATAGTTCCGACTCTTTCCATGAAGGTGGAGAAATTCACGACGGCATGCTTGATCTAAATGAAGAGATTTCGATTCTATCATGGACTGACAGCCTCCGAAGCAACGGGGGTAAAGTATCACTAAACAAGAATATTGAATTTGATTCACAGAACAAAGGCAGATATCTTTCCAACCTCAAAGTTGAGAAAGTTCTAACATATGTCAGCACTGAAGGGGCCCATCTTATTGGTTCAGAAAAATGGAGCCTTGATACCGCAGGTAATGCAGATGCAATAAAAAATGGCATCCGCTGTGTCTTTAGCTCCAATGCAGACGATCATCTCCCGGAATTCTGTAATATTGTGAAAGCCAAGAGCGAACTAGTAAATATTAATCATGCACAGATATCATCCAGAGGTTCCGCCCGTAGTGTTGCAGGAACCTATGACATCCCTGCAGGACTAGCATATGAGATCGCTGTTACTCCAGATAGCAACTCCGGCAGTGGCATCGCTGACGGGACTGTAAAAACTCTGTTAAGTGGCTCTATAATGGAGGCAGGTGAAGACACGTATTCACTATCTGCAACCAATAATTGGAAAGACTCAACGATGGTAACTGGACAAATCAATAACTTTCAGAAAACTTTTAATTACGAATCGGGATTTAAATTCTAAAATTAAACTCACAATTATCGTTTCATTTTTTTCAGACAAGAAATAAAGAAACCACCTTCTTCATTTGTGATCTATATTTCCTATGAAAATCCCTACTATTATAAGAAACACCCCTTTAAAATGTAGATAATATCATAAAACATCAGGGTCTGGTGCTTTGAGAAGGATATCCGCTTTTGCAATAATTTCTAAGAGTTGCTCTAATGATACTTCCATAGGTATCATTACCTTATTCATCGTTTGAATCTTTTTCTTCGGAAATAGAGGATCCTCATAGAATTCATTATTGGTTGTTTTCGCCAGGTAATTTGAGCTCAGTTGCGCCAAAATAAAGTGACCACCCCTCATAAGACAATCGTCGATTTTTCTTTCCACTCTTCCCTTCTTCTGAAAACTCTTCTCTAACATGTTCAGAATAATGGCTCTGTGGGTAATTTTATCCAGCAGAGCAGAAGTTAGGGTTTTATTCGGATAGGTGTAAAAAAAACGACTTAAATCCCACAATATTTTTCTATGAACTAAAAATAAAAAACATTCGGTTTTACTTCAATTTTTATTATGCGAACAGGTTTCTATACTTCTTTTTATATAGGAGTTACGCAGACCGACCTCCAAAAAAATTATAGCGCATATTTTGGCCTCTGAATATACTCTATAATCCCAACTTTTGTGATTTGCCATTGAGCATTGTGCGGAGTAACACCATTCAAAAAATTGTTAACTTCGAATCTTAAATATGCTCTTAGTGAGCAGTTAATATGATTTCGTTGAATAATTGCTTTCCTAACCTGACAATTTTCAACTCCACACAGTTTTTTAATTGCCCTGTGATAGTTCTCAATTGTCCAACAGATTGACTGTAAAACAAGTCTATCTTCATTATTCATCGGAATATAATTAGTGATCCAATAACGGCTTACACCTTTGCGGTTTAGAGAGTGAAAAAGACGAATGAATCCATATTTTTTCAAATGGACCTCCAATCCTTCTTCAGGAATTGACAATTCTGATACTTGGACATTATCTTGGGCATCAGGATTCACCATGCGATTTTTCTTAGCTCGTGTGAAATAGTACCACCCAAGACTGTTTATAAGCTTTAGATTCTCATTTCCGGAATACCAACTATCAAACATAATAAATGAAGGAGTAAATCCTCTTTTGAATGCTATTATAGCCATTTCCTGGAGATGATCATTTTTAGTCTTATCATCAACATCTTTATCATAAATTCGATAGTCAATGGGGAATGATACGATTCCGTCTGTCCAAATCAAGGTAATTAATCCAATTCCTTTGATTACTTTATGCTCTTTTCCGCTCCATTGATAATAGGTACATTCGATTTTTTGAATGATTTTTATCGAGAACAGTATCATCAAGAACCAACCAGCCTGTTTTTCGGTCAATATATTCTTCAACTTCATTCCACAACGCCTCAGGGGTTAGCGACTGTCTTGTGAGAAATCGGTTGAAGGAATCATGGGATATCGAAAAATCAGGAGTTGAATAACAATCAGCCGCTTTTACACACGATACATCACATCGAGCAGCAATAAGATAGTTGATGTAATCAACATCGGAAGGTTGTTTCGATACAGGCACGTATATTATTGGTGTTGTAAATATATATAGATATTTCTATCATAAAAGTAAACTGCGTAACTCCTATTATATTTGTCAATATTTTTTATACGAAGTAGTCAACCAAACTACATCAGACCAATTATGATAGAATATTCCAACAATTGATATACCCGATCATTCTGCAATTATAATTTCTTAATATCCCGGATGTTATCATATAAGCCCTGATAAGGCGCTTTTCACGTTGACCTATAAAAGCGTACCATCCTGGAACAGGATTGTGGTATATCAATAAACAGGGTGCTCTAGCATACTTGGAGAATACAGATGACCATCGACAATATCTAATATTCACAGTGTGAACAGATACGAGATCTATAGAAAGAAAAAGACCGGCATTTCGTGACCTGTTTATATCTTGAGACTTGAACTTTTGTTAGTAAGCCGTTGGAGGGACTTGAACCCTCGATCTGCTGATTACGAATCAGCCGCTATACCGCTAAGCCACAACGGCGTGCCATTAATATACGCAGGATTTATATTAAAAAATATCCTTTTGTGTGTCCATTTTTTTGCGAACATTTCGAGTTTTTCTTCAGGCTTTCAGAGAAACCAGGAATAGAATAACGTTTATATTTCAGTTTTAAAAATTTATAGACCAGTATTTATTTATTAATTTTAATAAATAAAAATAAATGAATAATTCCTTATAGACCATAAAAAATTGTGAAAGAAGAAACTATTTCTCTCACAATCTGGTGACATATAAGGCATGAAGATGGGAACAATACTCCCGGTTCTTGCGTTCTTTCTCCTGTCAATATTAACGGCAGGGGCTTTAGCGGAAGAAAGCGTCAACGAAACCGGGTGGTACGATCAGGGGCTTGTTGCCTTTGACAATGAAAATTTTGAAGAAGCTATTACAGATTTTCAGAATGCAATAGAAGCAGATCCTGAAAACGGTGAAATTTATTTCAAACTGGGCAATACATATTTTGTTACTGGTAATGTCGAATCTGCGCTTTATGCGTACCAGAATGCAACCACCATAAGCCCGGAAATTGGAAATGCATGGGGAAACATGGGATATCTCTATCTTGTCGGAAAAGAGAAACCGGACCCGGTCCCGGCACTTGAAGCATTAACAAAAGCGGTGGAATTCACCACTGATGACGCAGGTATCTGGATCAATAATGGAATTGCACACCTTCTCAATAGCGAATCTGAACTGGCTCTTGAAGCATTCAACAAAGCAATCGAACTTATACCCGACGGTTCACGTGCATATTACTGGAAAGGAATTACTCTTTCTGACCTGGGCAAACCTGAAGAAGCACTTGAATCATACGACAAAGCTATCGAACTAAACTCACAGTTCAAAGATGCGCTGTATGCAAAAGGAATTGCAGAAAGTGCACTTGGAAAATTCGATGAAGCTGAAGCAACTTTCAGCGAAGTACTTACTATCGAAGGAGAATACTCTGAACCTTTCCTGACCGTTGGCAGTGATTCAGATGTATGGGACAGAAAGGGACGTATTCTCTTTGAAGTCAGAAATAATCCTGATGAAGCTCTGGTAGCCTTCAATAAGGCAGTTGAACTTAATCCCTATAATGCAAACGCCCTCTATTACCAGGGCCGTGTTCTGTATGATCAAAATGATCTGACAGGAGCTATGAACTCAGTAGATGCTGCAATTCAGGCAGATCCAAACATGGGAATTGCCCACTACTGGAAAGGTCAGATATATATTGACCAGAGTGACCGTTCTGGCGCAATCGCAGAATTCAGGACAGCAACCGAGCTGAACCCCGGGCTTGCAGACGCATGGTATTACCTTGGTGGCCTGCTAAGTGACGAAGGTTCCTATGAGGAAGCCACTACAGCACTTGATACAATGATTGAACTCCGGCCAGACCTTGCTGACCCGCATTATCTGAAAGGACTGACCCAGTACCAGTTAGAAAACTATCAGGATGCTGCAGATTCACTTGAACAGGCAACTGCTCTGAATGCGTCACAGATGACCGATGATGATCGTTCAAAGGCATATTACACCCTTGGATTATCAAAAGTTCAACTTGAAAACACGCAGGGTGCATCTGACGCCTTTGCTGAGGCTGTAGCACTTAATGCAACCAATGCAGTAGCGTGGAATGACTATGGCACTGTTCTGAATGAACTTGGCAGTTATGATGAAGCGCTGAAAGCCTTTGAAGAAGCAATATCCATATCAGGCAACAGCGCTGAATTCTACTTCAACCAGGGAACTACCCTCAATAACCTGAACAAGACTGAGGAAGCAATTCTCTCCTACAAGAAGGCTATTGAAATCGAACCAAGTCCGCGTGCCTATCTTGCAATAGGAATTGCAGAATTCGCCCTTGATAACTATGAGGATGCACTCAAGGCATTTGAATCGGCAATTGCTCTTGATGATTCAAAAGCAGATCTGTGGGCACAAAAAGCGTTTGCTCTCTATAAACTTGAACGGACGGATGAAGCTCTTGCAGCAGTAAACAAGGCTCTCTCGTATGATGATGCCTGGCAATATGCTCTTGATCTCAAAGCCCTTATCGAGAACCCGACAGATGGAAATGCCACTGAATCACAGTCTGATGAATTGGTTCAGGAAACCAATATGACCGGGGTAGATGCCCCGTCAAATGAAAGCTAACCCCCTTTTTTTCCGAAAGTTCAATTGTTGCCGTGCAGATAGGTACAATATCTGCAGGTTTCTGCCTGCACGTGTTGCGATCCCATATGCACATAAATGAAAAAGAACTGATTATGATCCGGGCTGCATATCATGCCAAAAATGAAGCGTATGATATGGCCCTTTCATGCATCCAGATGATCATCGACGCTGATTCTGGTGACTCTACTGCGTGGTTTAACAAAGGGTATACCTTACGCCTGGCTGGTAGATTAGATGATGCATGGAGTCTTTTTGTCGAACTCCATGAAAAGTACCCGGATAAAGCTGATGTACCATATGAGCTCGGTCTCCTTGCCCTTGAATCAGGAGATTCTACTTCAGCAGAAGAATATTTTTCCGAATGCATTGCTCTTGAACCATTAAATCCAGAGCCCATGATTGAACGGGCAAAAATATGGTATGAAGCAAAGCATTACCAGCGTGCGGATGACGCTTTTTCAGAGGCTCTGGTATTTGATCCGGATAATGCTAGTATCCGGGCCTATCTCGGGCTTATATCTCATCACCTTGGAAAACCTAATGAAGCAGAGAGATGGTTTCTTGAGTCAATCGATCATGATCCTGATAACCCTGAAACCTGGTATCATCTGGCCCGGCTCTATGAAGAGCAGGGAAAACGGGAAGATGAGGTTTTATGTTATAACCGGCTTATTGAGATAAACCCTGAACAGATTGTTCCATGGCTGAAAAAAGGGATGATGTGTCTTGCATCAGAGGATCTTAAAAAATCAGCCTCCTGCTTTCGGATGGCATCGAAACTTGATTCAGACAGTCATCTGCCTCATCTCCTGTTAGGTCTTGTCTATAACTCCATGGACCTTCATGAAGATGCAATCTCCTCACTTGAAAAAGCAATGGCTCTTACCGCTGAACCTGACATTCTCCTTCAATATGGACGGATTTTAGGTTCCTGCTCCAGGTATGAAGAAGCTCTGAAAGTCTTTCAATCAATTCTCGGCTCTTCCCCCGGTGATCCCGGCGCTGCTGAGGGGTATGCACGCTCGCTCTATCATCTGCAGCGATGGGAGGAACTTATCCCCTTTTGTGAAAGTATGAGACTTATTGATCCAGAAAATCCGTTCTGGGTTACCACTCTTGCCCGTGTTTTCGGGTGGCACCGGTCAGATCCTGACGCTGGATTATCAGTCCTGAAAACCTGGGAGGAGGATGGGAGTGTTACAAATCAAATCTCTCTTGTACTGGTAGATCTGCTGGTTAACTGCAGCCGGCTGGATGAAGCCAGAGAACGCCTCACAACCCTCGCTCAGAAATATCCTGAAGATACGCAGCTGCTGTTTCGGTATTCATCATTGCTGGCACAGATGAAAGAATTTACACTGGCCGCAGAGCAGTTTGAATTGCTGATTGCTCAAAAACCTGACGATGTATATCTTGCATATCTTGCCGGACAAGCGTGCGAACAGGCTGGAGATTCTGACCGGGCATTGGAACTATTTACCATTGCAATAACCGGGATGCCCGGACATGCAGAGATCTGGTTGTCGCGGGCTCGGGCCCTATTTGACCAGGGGTTATACCAGGAAGCTGCATTAAATGCAGCACAGGCATGTGTTCTGGCACCGGATTTGTATGATGCTTTTCTCCTGAAAGGAATGGCTGAAATTCACGCAGAAGAGCATGAGAAAGCCCGGGTAACTCTGACCTGTGCAACCACTCTTGACCCGGGCAATCCCGATGGCTGGGGGTACCTGGGAGACGTCCTACTCATCTCCGGAGAAGGGTCAGCGGCAAAAATATGCTATGAACGGGCACTTGAACTGAAACCCGGCGATAATAGGGCTCATGACGGGTATCAAAGCTGCATGGACATTCTTTCAGGGAAGACTCCTGCCCGTCATCGTGAAGAATCTATATTGGATGAAAATCCGTAATATATAGACTAAGAGAGATCATGTCACCCTGGTGGGTTTTGAAATAGGTAAATAGAACCGCACTTGTATCTACGGAATCTCATTCGGAGGATATTGTAACGATGGAAGAATCACACGCCATTTGGATAGAAAAATACCGTCCCAGAACACTTGAAGACATTATCGGTCAGGAAGAGATAATCGAGCGCCTTCGTTCATATGTAGCAAAGCGCCAGATGCCACACCTGCTTTTTACCGGAAATGCAGGAACCGGAAAGACAACTGCTGCTGTCGCCCTTGCAAGAGAGTTTTTTGGCGAAGACTGGCAGATGAACTTTCGGGAATTGAACGCATCTGACGAGCGGGGTATTGATGTTGTCAGAAACCAGATCAAGCAGTTTGCCCGAACTTCACCTTTTGGTGGTTCCACATTTAAAATTCTGTTTCTGGATGAAGCAGATGCCCTGACTTCCGATGCCCAGTCCGCACTTCGCAGAACCATGGAGACATATGCCCAGACCTGCCGGTTTATTCTCTCATGTAATTACTCAGCAAAAATCATAGACCCTATCCAGAGCCGGTGTGCTATTTATCGATTCAGGCCGCTTGGTCGCCAGGCTATATCAAAGATGGTAGAGCGCATTTGCGCAGACCAGAATCTGCAGGTAAGCGAAGAGGTCATTGACGCCATTTTCTATGTGGCACAGGGAGATATGAGAAAAGCTATCAATGCTCTGCAGGGTGCAGCAATCCTTGGCCGTGAAATGAGCCCTGCTATGATCTATGCAATAACAGCAACTGCCAGACCTGAAGAGATTGAAGATCTCATTGAACTTTGCCTGGAGGGCAATTTCCTTGGTGCCGGAAGTTCCCTTACTGCTCTTTTGCATGATAGGGGGATAGCTCCTCAGGAGCTGATTGGCCAGCTGTACCGGGCAGTTATCAAAAGGGATCTTCCCGAAGCAGTTAAAGTCAGGCTTATTGATTCACTTGGAGAGACTGATTTCCGGCTGTCAGAGGGGGCCGGAAGTGACATCCAGATGCAATCCCTCATTGCAAAATTCGTGATGTTTGGTGGAAAAAATAACAGATAAACCCAGCCTCACCAATTCCAATCCTGCTGATACAGAAATTCAGGATTTTTTGGTGTTTACCGTGCAGGATATCAGGATCGCCGTTCCTGCATCACTATTGGAACATGTGGTCAGGATGGTTGCAATAACTCCGGTTCCTGATTCTCCTTCTGGTATTCAAGGCATAATTAATTATCATGGTGAGGTTCTGCCGGTATTTTCTTTCAGAAGATTATTTTCTTTGCCTGAAAAAATCCCTGAAAAACAGGATTTTCTCTTAATAGTGAACAAAGGGAGATACATGGCCCTGATTGCTGAGCAGATCACCGGGGTTTTCACGCTGACCAGTGAGATAGTGCACCCGGGTGATGTAAGCTCAGGAATAAAAGGTATATCTGGAATATACCGCTGTGATGATGGTCTCCTGATTATTGCACAACCAATAGATCTTCTGAGTATTGAGGATCAGGAAAAAATCCGGGCTCTGAAGGAATACCTGGAAATATGAGCGATACGATTGATGAGAAAACGCTCCAGATAGTAAATGATCTCATCATAACTCATACGGGAATTCTGTATGACGATAATCACACCGCTGACCTGACCAGACATATTATTTCTGCATGTAAAGAACTTCGAATACCTGTTTCTTCCTGCAGTGAACGTCTGCAGGAACTGGCTTTTGTTTCCGGGTTTCTGGAAGTTTTAATTAATTATATAACTATTGGAGAAACCTATTTTTTCAGGGACAAAAACCTTTTTTCTCACCTTCGTGATTCGCTCATCCCTTCCCTTGTCCAGGAAAGAAGGGAGGGAAAAAAATTATTTTTGCGAATATGGATCGCTGCCTGCAGTAGTGGAGAAGAACCGTATTCTATCGCATTGCTCCTTAAACACCTCCTCCCGGATATCGAAGATTGGGATATCTTCATCCTGGGGACAGACATCAATCAAAAGGTGCTTGATCGTGCTCATGAAGGAGTGTATTCCAGATGGTCCTTCAGAGATAATCCAATTGTTTCAATCGGTCAGTATTTCACGCCAACTCCGGACAGTAAGATGAAGATTGATGATTCAATACGAGCGATGGTCAGGTTTGAGCGGATGAACCTGATTGGTGATTCCAGATTTTATCATGCTCTTGGACCGTCATCCCTTGATCTTATTTTTTGCCGCAATGTTCTCATGTATTTTTCCAAAACCCAGTCATATGAGGTGGTATCCCGCCTGATAGACTCCCTTCGCACCGGGGGGTTTCTTGTTGTGGCCCCACAGGAGATTGGCATCCTGTCTAATCATAGTATCACTATGCTTCACCATGGGTCTGTGTTTTTGCACGTGAAAAGTGACAGGATACCATCATTTATTACGAGCGTTCCTACCATCTCCCATCCGGACGCTAACAATGATGAACCTGAATTTTTTGAAACGGAAGAGCCGGAAGTTCTTCCATATTCGCATCCTGCAATACAGGAGGAGGATGTCAGCACCCCTATTCCTCCGGTAATTGCTTCAAAAACTGGCGACGATAACTTTGAAATACTCATTGCGGAGAATAAACTTACAGAGGCAGGGCAGATCCTGGGCAGAAATGCGTATGCTGACAATCCCCGGATGAGTAAACAAATTGAAATGCTCATCAGAGCGTATGCTGGAAATGGTGAATATGAACCTGCGTTAGGCTGGAGTGATCGGATGATAGCAGCGGAGACATTAAATCCTCGTCCATATCTCTTAAAAGCTGCTGTTCTTGATGAACAGGGTTTGTTTGCCCAGTCATTGCAATCACTTCATCAGTCACTCTATGCAAATCCTGATTATCTTCCCGCTCATCTTGCCATTGCCGGGATCTATGCAAAGACTGGAAAGGCGGATATGGCCAGGCATCATTATGAGATTGCAATACACGTACTGGATACCATAAGCGAAGATAAAATTCTTGAAGAAACAGAGGGCATCCCTGCACAGAAGATGAAAGACATGATTCAAATGCTACTCGGGGGGTAAGTATCAATGGAAAAAAATCTGAAATCTGAATCAGATATTGAGGATACAATATTACACGAACGGGCACGTGAACTTGCCCGGCCTTTGAAACAGGATGAGGAATCAGGGCAGGGCATTGGCGTTCTTTCTTTTGTGCTGAATGGGGAACGCTACTGTGTTCCGATGAAATATGTCCGTGAAGTAACACTCCTTCGTCACCTCACGGCCCTTCCCGGGACTCCTGATTTTATTCTGGGGATTATAAGTATCAGGGGACGGGTTATTTCTGTAACCGATCTCCGTGTTTTTTTTAATCTGCCACGGAGAGGATTGTCTGATTATAATAAAATTATCGTGTTATCAGGTGAAGGGATGGAATTTGCAATCCTGGCTGACCAGGTAGAAGGAGTATCTTATCAGATTCTCTCAAAGCTGATGTCTCCACCTGATACTATTCGCGGAGTTGGAAAAGAGTTTTTGGCAGGTGTTTTTCCCGGCCCTCTCTCTCTCATTCATACTGAGGCCATTCTTAAACACCCCCGCCTGGTAGTTAAGGGAAACTCTGACAGTTGATAATCGGTGCATGCAGATGGAGTAAAAATGATGCATACCAGAAAGCACAATAAGGTAAGATTAATGCAGTGTATGTACAGAAATTTCACAACGATCCTGAGGTGAACCATGAGTTTTAGTACAGTATTAAACAATATAAAAATCGGAAAGAAACTGATTGGTGGATTTATTCTTATAATTGTCCTCATGTCAGTCGTCGTAGTGACCTGCCTTGTAAGTGTGAACAAAATCTCATCAGAAATGGATCAGATCTATGTAGAGCAGACCGTGCCGTTAGTGGAGGCCGGAAATATGGAAACTGCTCTTCATTCAATACGTGCCCTCGTTTTCCGTTCCATGTCTATTCCTGAAGAGAGGTCGCAGGATTATGAACGAGCAAACACAGAAATATCAAAGATAGAAACAATAATTGGAAAATTAAAGAGCACAACTCTGACCGGGGAAGAACAAGATTTTTTTTTGAAATTTGAAGAGCAATGGAATTCTTATAAGTCTTCAGCTTTAAAGGTTTTTGAACTGGAAAGGAGCGGAAAAGAGAAAGAAGCCAAACTATCCATAATGAATGGTGGTGAGCATGCTGAAGCGAGACGTGCTACTGATGCAACTTTTTCCGGTCTTAAAGACTCTTTGCTTTCCGAAGCTCAAACTGCGTTGACAGTGGCGAGATCTGAACAGAATAATCTGGTTTCTCTTATAATTCTGTTTGTTGCACTCATTATTATTTTTTCATTACTGGTGGCTTTCTTTTTAACCAGAAACATAACCCGGCCTCTTGAGGAACTGATTGATGCTGCAGCAATGATAGGCAAGGGAGATAGTACTGCAAGAGTCATGTTTACCAGGAATGATGAGATTGGTGTACTCGGTAATACGATAAATGAAATGGGAAAAAATGTATCATTAATGGTAGAAGATGCAAAATCCCTTTCAGATGCCGCAGTTCGGGGTGAAATGACATTTCGGGTTCATTCAGATAATCATGAAGGAGATTTCAGGAAAATTATTCTTGGAATGAATTCCACACTTGATGCTTACACAAAGCCAATGGACATGGCTGCTCATTATATTAATGAGATGGCCCATGGAGTAGCCCCTCCTCCGATTGAGGGAGAGTTACCTGGTTCTTTTGAAGAAATACGTTTAAACTTAAATAATCTGATTCAAGTGCTCAATAAACGGAATTCAGACATAAATAATCTTGTTGAGAATGGAATCGCAGGTAATCTTGATTACAGGGTTGATTTATCTCATTATAGTGGATACAGCCTGGATATGTTTGCCGGGATTAACAAGCTGCTTGATTCAATTATTAGTCCATTAAATGTCGCTGCAGCATACGTTGAACGGATTTCATATGGTGATATCCCTCCAAAAATTACAGATGTATATCAGGGGGATTTTAACGCGATAAAAAATAATCTGAATCAGTGCATTGATGCAGTTAATCTCATGATAACTGATGCAGGTATGTTATCTGATGCAGCGATTGAAGGTCGTCTTCACACACGGGCTGATGCTTCACGGCATCAGGGCGATTTCAAACGGATAGTGAAAGGAGTGAATGACACCCTTGACGCAGTTATCGAGCCGGTTCATGAAGCAATGAGGGTTTCAGAAGAATATGCAGCAGGTAACTTTACTGCCCGTGTTGATGATAAATTGAACGTTAAGGGAGAATATATAAGTTTTAAAGATGCATTGAACCGAATTGGTATTGAACTGTCACGGATGATGACGGTCATTAATGATGAATTGTACCAGGGTGTAAATGTTTTATCAGCCGCCTCTACTGAAATTCTTTCTGTTACCGCACAATTATCCTCAAGCACAGCGGAAACGGCTTCTGCAGTGAATGAAACTTCTGCAACGATTGAAGAGGTCAGGAAGACCACTGAAGTTACAAACCAGAAGGCGAAGACCGTTGCAGAAAAATCACAGACAGTAAACCAGGTTGTGAAAAATGGTCAGGCGTCTGTTGAAGAGATCATTACCGGAATGAGTCATATTAATGAGCAAATGGAATCAATTGCATCAAATGTTATCAGACTTTCTGAACAAAGTCAGGCAATTGGAGAAATAATTGTCAGTGTTACAGATATTGCTGAACAATCAAATCTTTTGGCAGTGAATGCTTCAATTGAAGCAGCAAAGGCAGGTGAGTTTGGGAAAGGGTTTGGTGTAGTTGCCATTGAAATTAAAAGTCTGGCAGAGCAATCAAGGCAGGCTACAACAAATGTCAGGAATATTTTAACTGATATCCAGCGGGGCATCAGTTCTACGGTAATCTCAACTGAGCAGGGGACAAAGACCGTGGCAACGGGGATGAAACTTACAAAAGAAGCTCAGGAGGCAATATTGGTTCTCTCCCAAAGCATAGCTGATGCTGCCAGAGCAGGAATACAAATCACTGCTTCCAGTCAGGAACAGGTAGTTGGAATGGATCAGATCTCCATAGCCATGGAAGACATCCGGACTGCTGCACAAAACAATCTGGAAGTGACCAGACAGGTTGAGAAGACAGCACGGGATCTTCATGATCTGGGCAACAGTCTGAAAGAAATAACTGAGCGGTTCAGAGTATAGAGCAGAAAAACCATGTGCCCGCAGGATGAAGAATTCCTTACCCGGCTGCTTTTGACGTTTAGTGAGGAAGCAACTGACCATCTCCAGGTAATAATATCCGGGATTATTACCCTTGAAAAAGATGATACTCTTATTCAGACAGCAGAGATTGAACCGGTATACCGGGCAACTCATAGTCTGAAGGGTGCTGCACGAGCCGTGGGCCTGAAAGAAATCGAGACGGTGTGTCAGCATCTGGAATCTATTTTTTCAGCAGTCCGGAAAGGAGACTTCATTCTTCACTCTGAAGAATTTAATCTGATTCATCAGGTAATATCAACTCTTGAAAGTCTTCTTGCCGGAGATAAACAGGTTAAAACAGGAGAACTCATAAGCAAATTAAAGAATATAATTCCTCTGCAAAAAACTTTTCAAACATCAGAACCGACCCCAAGTGAACTTCCAGTGCCACAGTCCCCTGCAACGCCTGCTCCATTAAAACCGGGAGATGAGGAGCAAAAAATTTCAGATCTGATACCCGGACCTTCTGATCTCTCAAATAAAATAGCAGGGCAGAAAATCCCTGTGCCTCCCGCAAAGCCAGCAAAAGTTGCTGGTTATTCTACCATCCGGATATCAGAAGAACGATTGACAACCCTTTATGAGACTGCTGACGATTTACTCTCTTACCGTATGTCTTCAGACACACGTCTCTCTGATTTGAAAGAAATTGCACATATAGTCAGAAACTGGCGGTGGAGTATGAACCGGGTTGAAGGCGATGTTGCCGAGCTGAAACGGCAGGTTTATGGAAACCAGGTAACAATAGACCGGTTATTCTCTTTTATAGACTCCACCCGTGATCTTATGGGAAGCTGTGAAACCCGACTTGATTCAACCATTAAATCAATGGTCCAGGACCAGTATGAGATGGACTCAGTAATCACCGGCCTCATTGAAAGTATCAGGGAAGTAGTCCTTGTTCCTGTTTCATCATTGACTGATACCTATCCGCGTATGATCCGGGATATTGCAAATGAACAGGGCAAACGGGTGAAGCTTCAGATATCAGGTTCTGGTATTGAAATTGATCGGAGAATACTAGAGGCTGTAAAAGATCCGCTTGTTCACCTTCTGCGCAATGCAATTGACCATGGCATTGAATCACCAGACTCCAGAGTACAACAAAATAAACCGCCTGAAGGTTCATTATCTGTTGATATTGTT
>Ga0265295_1001913_pt1 | contig 34913 bp, 26 predicted proteins | sample Munlansysbiofilm_FD_192503 | JGI IMG/M metagenome (GOLD analysis project Ga0265295, IMG submission 192503) | Leachate microbial communities from a municipal landfill in Southern Ontario, Canada - Methane capture system biofilm | ecosystem: Engineered > Solid waste > Landfill > Unclassified ... | reverse complement strand
ACAGGTCTGCCATGATGTCTGTCATAGTGTCGTATTATGTGTGCATAGAACTTAAAGCAACTTAAAGCGCTTGCATGGAAGACTCCGTTCCAAGGTGTCAAGAAGTCGTGATAGGAATTGCGATATATGTAAAAGGTGCATGCACCCTGCCTAACTAAATTCCCAGCTTATGTTGTGGAATGTCCGGCGTTTGTTTCGGCATCTTCAGCTTCATTTTATGCGGTGAAGCAATGCCTAGGTGAAAATATAAAATGACGTTCTATAATTGTCAAGATGATTAGTACAAATTTCGTATGCAATATGTTTTAGCGCCCCAACTCTGTCTTTTGGCGGACAAAAATGGAAAGCATGGTGTTATGGCGCAGAGCTTTCGATGTGAGATAAATAAGAGAGTCAAGCGTGAACTTCAGCATATATAGACTGTATATATACGCATGCTGTGATACTGTTTTACTTCACATATGATCATGCGGATTTTACTATCTCCCTAATCAGACTCGTAGCATAGCTCCCGGCGGGTAGAGCGAACTCCACCTGTAGGCTGCCATCTTCCGGAGCAGTGCAGTTAAGTCCCGGTGCATGTACCCGCAGCGGACGACGTTCTGCGCTGAGTTGCAGTCCGTTCAAGGCGCCATACTGTGCATCAGTCAACCCTTCCTTGTCCAGCAGTGCTGCTTCCAATATTCCCGTCTGTCCCTGGGCAAGCATAGCTTTCTTCCCGGGTAGCAGTCCGGTTGGGCTTATGTCTAATTGATCTGCGCGTTTTTGCTCTTGCTGCGGATCTTCCACCCGAAAACACGCGCCACTTGCGTGGATGTATGCAATATCTCCGGGAAGAAGAACGTCAAGGGAGTCAAGGCGCATCTGCACCTGGCGGTCAAATACTTCAGACTGGTATGCGCTCAGATAAAGGCGCAGGATATTCTTGTTTATGCTCAACACCGCTTTTTTTGCGCTAGCACCGCCACGTAGAGCCTGAAGCAGACGTCGTTCATCGCGCATCCGGCGCGGCATTACCCGAATGGCCTGCTCCAAGTCTCCATGTTTAAATGCCACGGCCGCAGCGTGCCAGTGTTGGTTGGTGATGGTGGCAGGATCACCGATGATTTCGTGGAGCGCAGCGTCAAAGTCGGCGCGCAGAATTGCCTTGCCAATTATGTGGTTGTTGCCTCTGCTGCCGTAGCGCTGGGGTCCGAAAAAATTTGGGATGCCAGTATGTTGGAGGGCGTGAATAATGTCGAGAGCGCGTGCGGAAGCGGTGGGCTCCACTCCTCGGATCTTTATTTTGAAGCGGTTGCCGTGCAGATGTCCGAGGCGCAGTTTGTTGGTGTGCCTTTGGATCTTAAGGATCTGAATATCTGGCCCAAGCTCCAGCGCGTGCAGCGTTGCTTCATCGCTACCATCCACTGAAAACCACTGTCTGGTGGTGGCGCGATTGTCCTTGAGTCCGGCGTAGCCGATATCTCTGTTTTTGATCTTCAGCCGCTGTATAAGTTGTTGCACTACATGCATGGTACTGCAGTTGCGTTTTTCAACCCATAAATACAGGTGGTCTCCGCTGCCGCTGGGCAGATACGCAGGGATCTCTTCAACGTAGAAATCCTCTGGGGTGTGTTTGATCTCCCCGCCGGTGCCGGGAAACGTATGCGTCAGATATTGTTGCATGCCGGCCTCGCGTGTGGGTCTGGTTCAAGTCCTTGGCGGCAGCGAAAGCTGAGTTCTAACTCCGGCATATGGGCGCGCTGCAGGTCAAAGGCAGGATTACGCTGACGGTGGATGTAGTGGATTGGTAGCCCCTGCTCTTTGAAGCGCTGCATATAGCGCGAGGAGGGATAGTTATCGAGCGCGTAGGTCAGTGGCGCGTGCAAGCGATTGACAAAGTGAGGCATCTCTTCCAGAGTCATGGCGACCTCTACAGCATAATCTTCGACATCGGTGGAAAAATATAGTTCCCCTTCAGGTTCGAGAAAGTGTGCCAACTGAGTCAGAAAACGTTGGCTTGCTAGGCGCCGCCGCCGATGGCGTTTCTTCGGCCAAGGATCAGGGCAGTTGATATATACCGCGCACAACGCTTCAGTAGGGGCAAGATGGCTGAGCAGATGGCGTGCTTCTACGCGGATAACCCTGACGTTGTCGAGGTTGTAGCGTTCCACCCGTTTGCACGTTTTAAAGCACCCTTTGTTGTAGATGTCGATGGCAATAAAGTTTATCTCAGGGAACTGGCGTGCCCGCTGAACAATAAAGTCACCAGTACCACAGCCAATCTCCAGCGCCAGAGGACGCTTGTGTTTGAACAGGGAGTGAAAGGTGTCTATCTGAGGCAGGGTCGATGGATCAAGAAATATCGGCGAGGTTATTTCGATAACGCGTTGAGTCATGGCAGTTGGTTCCAGTGGCTGCGGAGTTGATGCTCCAAGTAGACAATATGAGGTGGTTAAAGCGCCTGAACCTACCACATGGCTGGCCTGAATTCAACGCGGCAAAGTATCCAAGAACACTATGTGTAACACAGATTAATTCACCTCCTGTTTCAACCTCAGATTATGCTAGTATCTCAGCCGAGCGAGTAAGCGTTGTTCTGGGATAACAGTGCAGGCGACACGCGCCTTCCCCGTGGGTGCCGCAAACCCCGACCTACAAGCCCAGGTAAGCAACTGGGACTTTAAATAGTTACCGCTAACAAAAAGAGGTTAGATGACAAAGTTGCAGGAGTTTATCGGATATACCAACAGTTTTGTGTGGGGTCCGGTGATGTTGGTGTTTTTGGTGGGAACTGGGGTGCTCTTGACCCTGCGCCTAAGAGGAATTCAACTTCGATGTCTGCCCGAAGGGTTGCGTCTGGTATTCAGTGGTCGCGAGGTCTCCGATGCTGCAGGAGATATCTCCTCGTTTCAGGCTCTAACTACGGCGCTTGCCGCCACCATCGGCACGGGCAATATTGCCGGAGTGGCAACGGCACTGTATTTAGGTGGCCCTGGTGCCATCTTTTGGATGTGGGTGTGTGCAGTATTTGGCATGGCCACCAAGTTTGCCGAGGCGGTGCTGGCAGTTCACTTTCGTCGCCATCTTCCTGATGGCACCATGCAAGGCGGACCCATGCGTTACCTCAGCGAGGGGCTGGGGTTGCCGTGGCTGGGGATGCTCTTTGCCCTCATGGGGAGTATCGCCGCATTTGGGATCGGGAGTATGGTGCAGTCTAATTCGGTGGCGGTGGCGCTGGAAGCGACGTTCTCTGTGCCGCCTGCATTCACCGGAGTAGCTTTGGGGCTCCTATGTGCCCTAGTTATCCTCGGCGGTATCCGCCGGATTGGGCGCGTAACTGAAAAAATGGTGCCGCTGATGGCGCTGGTGTATGTGGTTGCAGCCCTCATAGCCCTAGGGTTCAATGTTGAAGCTGTCCCCGCAGCGCTAAAGATGATTTTTACCCATGCTTTCACCCCTGCGGCAGGAAGTGGCGGTTTTGCCGGAGCTAGCGTAGCGATGGCGATCCGTTTTGGGGTAGCGCGTGGGGTGTTTTCCAACGAGGCTGGCCTTGGGAGTGCCCCCATCGCCCACGCCGCCGCCCGCACCAATAGTCCGGTGCGTCAGGGTCTTGTCGCCATGACGGGGGTGTTCTTTGATACCATCATTGTATGTAGTCTCACAGCTCTGGTAATTCTCACCTCCGGAGTTTGGGATGGAGGGGAACAATCAAGTGCCCTTACGGCGCTGGCATTTGAAACCGCCATCCCCGGGTTCGGGGCGATATTTGTCACCTTTGGGTTGGTGGTGTTTGCATATTCCACCATGTTGGGATGGGCGTACTATGGCGAGCAGTGCATCGAGTATGTTTTTGGCATCAGGGCGCGTACTCCATACCGTTTTCTATTCTGCGGCGTCATCACCTGGGGGGCGTTGCAGAAGGTAGGCTTTGTGTGGGATATCTCCGACACCATGAACGGTGCCATGGCAATCCCCAATCTTATCGGCCTTGTCGGTTTGTCGGGATTGGTAGTACGCCTCACGCGCCAGCACTTCAGCCAGGGAGAACGCGCACGTGAGTGATGCCAACTCTTCTACACCTGCGCTGGAGCAAACTGTTGCCGAAGTTGCGGTGTTTGCACCGCTCCCGCATCCCTTGAGCTATGCGATCCCGCCGGAGCTTGAAGCACTCTTGCGTCCCGGAATGCGGGTGCAGGTTCCATTGGGACGACGCACTGTTATCGGCGTCGTGCTTGCACTTCATCCGCCGCAGCCACAGAAGTGGGAGCTTAAAGCGGTGCGCGCGTGTCTGGATTCGGAGGTTGCGGCTCTCGACCCTGCCAGTGTTGCGTTTATGCAGCGGGTAAGTGCGTATTATGTTCATCCCCTTGGGCTGACTCTGAAGACCGCGCTTCCCGCTGGGCTCACACAACAGCAAGCTCCAGCGGAAAAACAGGAAGTATCCTACCGCCTTAGTGGAACCGAAAGCGAGGTGCGCGGCGCGAAGCAACAGGCGCTGCTTGACTTCATCCGCATCCGCGGTGAGGCGCATATGGAGGATATTCGCGCCAGCTTTTCGCAGCCCCATGCCTCTCTAAAACGTCTGGAGGAGAAGGGGTTAGTGCAACGCCAGGTGAGTAGTACCAGCCGCGACCCATTCGCAGGGTTAGAGGTTGCGTCGGATGTAGCTCCAACCCTTGCGCCGGAGCAGAGTTCTGCCGTAGAGGCAATTTGTGCCTGTACTGGGGAGAACGCTGCGTTTGCTCCGTTTTTACTTCATGGGGTTACCGGGAGCGGAAAAACCGAGGTATATCTCCATGCCATTGCCCACGTGGTGCAGATATTGAAGCAGCAGGCATTGGTGCTGGTACCGGAGATCTCCCTCACACCTCAGCTCGTAAAGCGCTTCCGTGCTCGTTTCGAACAGCAGGAAATCCGCATTGGGATTCTCCATTCCGGCATGAGTATCGCGGAACGCCATGACATTTGGCGCGAGATAAACCACAACCGGATCGATATCGTGATCGGGGCACGCTCCGCGGTTTTTGCCCCTCTGCAGCGTCTCGGTATGGTGGTGGTGGATGAGGAACACGATGAAAGTTACAAGCAAGGGGAAGGGTTGCGTTATCATGCGCGCGATCTTGCCCTGCTGCGCGGACATATGTTGCAGATTCCGGTGGTACTTGGAAGTGCGACTCCAGCTCTGACAAGTTTTGTGCGTGCACGTGATGGGCACATGACCCTTCTGAGTCTCACCCAGCGCGCCATGGAGCGCCCTATGCCGGTGGTGGAGGTGGTCGATCTGAGTGGGGTCAAGCAACCCTGTGTGTTGGGAGAGCAGTTGCTTGCGGCGTTGGAACAGACTCTGGATGCGGGAGAGCAGGCGCTCCTGCTTCTGAATCGGCGCGGCTATTCCCCCTATCTGATCTGCCGCGAGTGTGGCACCACCTTTCGCTGCCCCAACTGCGATATCACCCTCACTTGGTATCGGAGTCAGACGGTGTTGAAATGCAATTACTGTGACTATAGCCAGGCCCCAACCGAGGCGTGTCCCACCTGTGGCGGGAGCACTATCGAACCTCAAGGAGTGGGTACCGAACAACTGGAACAAACTCTGCAAGAACATTTTCCTGCGGCAAATATTGCACGCATGGATCGCGACTCAACCCGTGCCAAGGGGTCACAACAGCGCTTGATGGAGCAGATGGAAAGCCGCGCGGTGGATATTCTGGTGGGGACGCAGATGATTGCTAAAGGGCATGATTTTTCCGGTGTAACCCTGGTGGGAGTGATCGATGCAGATGCGGCGCTGAATTTCCCCGATTTTCGGGCGGCGGAGCGCTGTTTCTCGCTTTTAGCGCAGGTGGCGGGGCGCGCCGGACGCGGCTCCATGCCGGGGCGGGTGCTGGTGCAGACCCGGACGCCGGATAATCCGGTGCTTGAGTGTGCGCTTCAGCACGACTACCATGCGTTTTGTCGGCAGGAGTTGCCGATGCGCGAAATGCTCGGCTACCCCCCCTATGGCTATCTGGTGAACATGGTATGTTCCGGTCTGAATCGCACCGAGGTGGAGAAGAGTGCAGAGCGTTTAGTCAGACAGCTTCAGCACCACTCCGAGGTGGAAGTGCTCGGTCCTGCTCCTTGTCCGCTGTTTCGCTTACGCAACCGCTTTCGGGTGCAGGTGCTTCTCAAAGCACCGCAGCGCTATCTCTTGCGCCAGGTGCTGGAACGGGTACCTGAGTTGCAGGGGGCGTTGCCGACGCGGGTGAGTTTGATGGTGGACGTAGATCCGCTGGATATGATGTAGGGATAGAAAGGGAGGCAAAAGAGGTATAGTGAGGAGGGGATGGAGCCGTGATGCCCAACTCCAGGGACGCATAAACTCGTCCTGAGGCTTGACTGGCTCTATCCGTGAGCCAGACACCCTGCCGTTGGGCACCACGGCTCTATCTAACTTAGGAGGATGGAGCCATGATGCCCAACTCCAGGGACGCATAAACTCGTCCTGAGGCTTGACTGGCTCTATCCGTGAGCCAGACACCCTGCCGTTGGGCACCATAAGCCCCTGTTGTTAGTGGATGGATAGTTACAAGATGGGGATTACAATGATGAAAAAGGATATTACACAGTTGATTGCAAATAAAACTTCTCCAAAGGTAACAACCTATGTGGGAATTGTATTGCTGGCCGTGGGCCTGTTCTACCTCGGTGGCTGTGCGCCAATCCCACCCCCCACAGTGATCGAAGATGCCCCCGCGGCATTTCAGAGTAGCTGGGACAATATCCCTGGATGGAAAGAGGATCACCATGCTGAGGCGTTGGCGGCGTTTCAACGTAGTTGTACCGCGCTGAGGTATAAGGATGAGTGGGTGGAGGTGTGTGCACGAGCCGCCACTATCCCACACGATTCAGACGCGGCGCGCACCTTCTTCGAGTGCTATTTCACCCCCTGGCAACTTCAAAATGCTGACGGGAGCCAAGAGGGGACCATAACCGGATATTACGTTCCCGACATAGACGCAAGTTGTGAGCCCGATAGCACCTATCGTTACCCTATATTCTCCCGCCCCAAGGATATGCTGGTGATCGATCTGTCTGATGTATATCCAGAACTGGGGAAATACCGCCTGCGGGGGCGTGTCGAGGGGACGCGGGTGGTGCCGTATTGGGATCGTGCCGCAATTGAATCGGATCATGCGCGCATTGACGCTGACCCCCTGTTCTGGGTACGTGATCCGGTAGAGCTGTTTTTTCTACACATTCAGGGCTCTGGGCGGGTAAATCTTGCGGATGGGAGCAAGGTGATGATCAATTATGCAGATCAGAACGGGCATCCGTATCGCTCCATTGGCAAGCTTCTGCTTGAGCGCAATGAAATGACCCGCGATCAGATGTCAATGCAGAACATTGCGCGTTGGGGGGAGGAAAATCCACATAAAATTCATACCCTCCTCAATGAAAATCCCAGCTACGTGTTTTTTACCCCGCAGCCTATGGATGAACCTACTCCACCTGGAGCCCAAGGGGTGCCCTTGACGTCGCGGCGCAGTCTCGCGGTGGATCGGAGCTATGTTCCACTGGGAGCACCGGTGTTTATCGCTACGCGCTGGCCCCGGGAAGACAAGCCGCTACAGCAGCTTATGGTGGCGCAAGATACTGGCGGGGCTATCAAAGGGCGCGTGCGGGGAGATTTTTTTTGGGGTGTGGGCGATGATGCAGGCTGGCATGCTGGAGCAATGAAATACCCAGGACGTATGTGGGTGCTGCTTCCGAACGGGGTTGCCCCAGCGCAGATCCGGCTTTAATTAGGCAGGGATCCCGCAGGCCCTTGTTGACCAATGGCGCAGGTTTTAATAGCATACGAGGCGTGAACACCCGGACGTAAGGAAGGGGACGCTCCGCTATGGAAGGGGACGCTCCGCTATGGAAGGGGACGCTCCGCTATGGAAGGGGACGCTCCGCTATGGAAGGGGACGCTCCGCTATGGCGCGTCCCCTTTTGCAGCATCAATCTGTGGGTAACGCGTTACAAATCTGCAATTTTAAGAACAATCTTGCCGAAGTGCCTATCTTCTTCCATCATCTGATGCGCTTCTACCACTTCATCAATGCTGAATTCCCGCTCAATGATGGGGACAATAGTGCGGTCTGCAAACTTCGGCAGAGCGCGACGCGCGAATTCCGCAATAATTTCCCCTTTTTCCTCTACCGGGCGCGAACGCAGCACGGAACCAATAATCTGCTGACGTTTAACCATCATCAGCGCCAGGTTCAGCTCCGCCTTGATACCGCTGATAACCCCAATAATGATGAGCTTCCCCTTGTAGCCCAGGGATTTCATATTGGGGCTTAAGTATTTAGCGCCCACATGGTCCAGAATGACGTCTACCCCTTTTTTAGCTGTGAATTCTTTCACTATATCGGCAAAGTCTGGATTTTTGGTGTAGTCAATCACCAGATCAGCCCCGAGCTCCTTGACGCGCTCGATTTTTTTCGGACTGGCAGTTACGATCAGCTTTGCGTTCGGAGTCAGCGCTCCAGCTAGCTGGAGCGCTGCAGTATTAACTCCGCCACCACCGCCGTGGAAGATTGCAGTTTGCCCATCCTGGAGTTCGCCAAGCATGAACACATTCAGGAACGCAGTGATATAGCTTTCGCACACGCACGCAGCTTCAGAAAAACTCATACTTTCGGGAATAGGCATTACGTGGACAGCATATGCCACGGCGTACTCAGCGTAGCCCCCACCGCCAACCAAGGCTATTACTCGATCACCGGGATTCCAGCCACTAACATCAGAACCAACCTCCTCTATAATTCCGGCAACTTCGAGACCAAGGATCTCAGAATCACCCGGCGGAGGAGGGTAGTTGCCAGCGCGCTGCACCAGGTCAGGGCGGTTGATACTTGTTGCGGCTACTTTTATCAGGACTTCGTTGGCTTTGGGGGTGGGTTTGTCAATTTCACCCACCGAGAGCACTTCGGAACCGCCGAATCCATCCATTAATACGGCTTTCATGTAATAAACCTCCTGTAGTTGAATGCATAAGCAAGGGGTAACTGCACTGAAGCTTGCAGCTACATGTCTAATGCGGATAGTTGCAGAAATAGAACGCTGTGTCAATTGTGATGCTTGCGGAACAACATCAGATGTAGAAGCTAGGCAAAAAAACACTGAATATTAGTGCGTGCAGTGGGGCGTAGTTTGCATCCCAAGGGTGGAAAAGCATTGTAACAACCCCGCGGGGGATATTTTGTACTACCGTCAATTATAGGGAGGATGTTTCATTGTGCAACTGTGGGCGCTTTCTTAGGGCTTAAACCGATAGCCCTTGCCGCGTACAGTTATAAAATGGCGTGGGTGGGCGGGGTCAAGTTCAAAGTATTTGCGCAGCCGCACGATGAAATTGTCTAAGGTGCGGGTTTCGGTGTTCGGTGCCATCCCCCATACCGCTTTAAGTAAAAATGCACGTGACAATACCTCACCCTGATGCTCAATGAAGAGGCGCAATATGCGCAATTCTAATTCGGTAAGGACAAAGGTGATTGATGAGTTGGTGGTTTCTCCATTTGCAAGATTGATGCGCCACTGATCGAGTTCAAAGACAGCAGCGGTGGGTTTGGTGCGATACCACTCCGCGCGGCGCAACATCCCACTTACGCGCAGGAGCAGTTCCGAAAGGTTGAACGGCTTGGTAAGGTAGTCATCCGCACCACTACTCAGGCCGTCCACTTTATCTTGCTCACGTCCCATTGCGGTTAGCATCAGTATCGGGAGTTGCTGATCCAGCGCGCGAATATGAGCACACACATCAAGCCCGTCAGAAGAGTCGGGGAGCATCCGATCCAGAATTACTAAGTCAAAATGTTGCTGCCGCAGTTGTTCCAGCGCATCCCTGGCGTTTTCCACATGTACCACGGTGTAGTTTTCCCGTGCGAGATTAAATAGAATCCCCTTGGCGATGTGGCTTTCATCCTCAACAAGTAAAATATGTTTATTTGCCATCTGTTTCTCCCTCTTTCTACCTAATCCGCGTGGGTTTCAAGCACTGGGAGCTTGATGGTGACGCTACACCCGCGGTCGCGTCCGGCACTGTCGAGGCGAATCTGTGCTTTGTGGCGTTTAACCAGAGCTTTGACAATAAACAGTCCAAGGCCAGTCCCTTTGACGTTGTATTCCCCCTGAGGACGGCGGTAGAACATGCGGAATACGCGGCGTTGCTCTTCCGTTGGAATTCCGCGCCCCTGGTCGCGCACTTCCAAAACCGCAAAGCTACCTTCGCGCCGCAGGCTAACATGGATTTGCGCTGGGGGGTTGGAGTATTTGAGTGAGTTTTCCAGCAGATTGCGCAACACAATACCAAACGTATCTGGATCTAGACGGGCATAAATTTGTGGATCGATGCTGGAACTGAGTTCCAACGCTTCATGTTGTTGTTTGCCCCATTCGTTCACATACTCGGTGACAAATTCAGACAGATTACACGGACGTAACACAAGGCGCCATTTGCTCTGCTCCAAGCGGTTAGCTGTGAGCATCTTGGTAATGAGTTCATCCAGGCGCTGGGTGTCGCTGATCATGATGGAGACAAACTCATCCAGTTGCGCGTCCGCGGGGTGATGGCGCTGAATGGTTTCCAGATGCAGTTGCAGAGATGCCACTGGGGATTTCAGCTCATGTGTGACTTGGGAGATAAAGTAGCGCTGCTCCCGATTGAGGGCGAGTTGGCGCCGCCAGTAGAGAAAGATAACGTAGACTCCGCCCAGTATTACAAGTAACAGCAAAAGCCCCTCAATCAGAATAATCCAGTCGATGCTGGGGCTGAACAGTTCGGGGCCGTATTCTTCTGTTGCGCTGCGAAACTTATGATGACTCCCGAGAAACCAGTAGATCCAGAAAACCACGATCGCGATCCAGCAACATTGAATCGCAATAAAAGCCAGCAGAGGGCTGAGTGCCGGTTTTTGTAACTTCATCGAAATCTCCCCTGAGGGCGTATGGTGGAGTAAATATTTGTGCTTAGTGGGCGGTTAGCGGGCAAACAATACCTGCTGTGCGGACCTCTATCACACTGTGTTTCCATAAGTCGGTTAGCTTTTGCATAAAGAGTATAATTCACTTTGATCTGTTCCTGTGTTCAAGTTTTACATAAGTATTACATCAGCTTGCCTCAACATTTGTTACCATTTCAAAGCTACCGTAAACAGATATAGCGTCCATATTACCTCAGTTTGTTCACACTTAACGCTGTGTTTAGTGCAGCCAGATCGCAGTTAAACTATTCAGTCTATTCAGTCTATTCAGTAAACAGTGCCAAGGAGTATGAAGTTATGATGCCATTGACCATAGGAAAATACCAGATTCCCTTTCCCATTATTCAGGGAGGCATGGGGGTACGCATCTCTGCGGCCAATCTTGCGGGAAACGTGGCACTGTGTGGCGGTGTTGGCCTCATTGCCACTGCCGGTTTAGCTCTTAACAGTAACCGCTATACGGGAAAAAACTTCTTTAAAGCCGATGCTGAAGCGCTTAAAGACGAACTGCGCAAAGCGTATGAAATTGCCCCTGATGGGATCATTGGCACCAACTGCATGGTGGCGGTGAGTAACTACAATGACATAGTACGCGCCAGCTGCGAAGGGGGGGCGAAGGTTATTGTTTCCGGTGCCGGACTCCCCATGAATCTGCCTTTACTTACAGCAGACTATCCAGATGTGGCGCTGATCCCCATTGTGTCTTCGTGTAAAGCCGCCGAGTTGATTGCACGCAAGTGGCATAAAAGCTATCAGCGTCTACCCGATGCGGTAGTGGTGGAAGACCCCGATACCGCAGGGGGACACTTGGGGGAAAAGCTCGAAAACATCGGTTCCGGTGCCTACGACCAGTACGCCACCGTGCGCGCGGTGAAAAAATACTTCCGCGAGAAGTGGGACACGGACATCCCTATCATTGCCGCGGGGGGGATCTGGGATCGCGCCGATGTGGAATATGCCTTGGAGCAGGGTGCAGATGGGGTGCAGATGGGGAGCCGCTTTGTGTGCACCGAAGAGTGCGATGCCGATCCAGCATTCAAGCAGGCATACCTTGACTGTAGCCAAGAAGATATAGGTTTGGTTATGAGCCCCGCCGGTCTTCCGGGCCGGGCGCTGAAAGCGAATATCGAGCAAATACGCGCGCATGATGTAGATAGGGGAATTCGCTGCCCCTCCGGGTGTCTAAAAAAATGTGCCTATCGCGATACCGGTGAGCGCTTCTGTATTGTGCATGCCCTCGATCGGGCGCAAAAAGGAGATCGGGACACAGGTCTGATCTTCTGTGGTACCAACGCGTGGAAAGCGGAGCGCATCGAAACTGTGGCCGAAATCTTTGACGAGCTTTTCGGTGAGATGAAATATCAACAGGTTAGCGGAAAGTGAAGCAATGAATAAGCGGGTGGCGGGTCCTCCACCCGAAAGGAATATCACCCTTATCGGTATGCCCGGTGCGGGCAAGAGCACCGTTGGGGTGGTGCTGGCAAAGAAGCTTTCACTCACTTTTGTGGATACTGATATCCTGATTCAGGCGCGTCAGGGGCGCTCGCTGCAGCAGATTCTGGAGAGTGACGGCTACAAAGAGTTGCGTCAGCTCGAAGAGCAGGAGATCCTCCGCCTCCAAGTTGAGCATAGCGTTATCGCTACGGGGGGGAGTGCGGTGTACAGTGCGCGCGCTATGGAACACCTGCAACGCATCTCCACCATCGTGTATCTCGATCTTCCTTATGCTGATATATGCCGCCGCATCCACGATTTTGCTACCCGTGGCATCGCGTGCGCGCCAGAGCAGAGTTTTGAAGAGCTGTATATCGAGCGGGGGCGGCTCTATCGCACCTATGCAGAAGTGACCATCTGCGAACCAAACGCCACCCAGGACGAGGTGGCGGATTTAATTATTTCCCAACTCCATAAAACCCATATGGGAACATATATGGGCGAGGAGGGCGAAGGAAATCAATTCTCCGCGCCGTAATTTTTTTCATATCATAAGATAAAAGACAGCAGTGGCTATCCGAAGTTTCTGGATAGCCACTGCTGTTTGGTCTCTTATCCCTGTTTTTCTTCCGCGTCACGTGTGGCGTGAATCTGCGCCAGAATCTGTGCACCCCCTTGGTCCAGGGTCAGCTGTGCAAGCTTGTGCCCTAAGTCCACGGCGTCTTCTTTGGGACCGCGCAACTCGTTGAAAATCTTTTGCTCTCCATCGAGACTGATAATCCCACCGTGGACTTTGAGTTCGCCGCTGTCGGTGTAATCTGCGGTGCAAAATGCGGGGATACTGCAACCCCCTTTGAGGGTCTTTAAAAATGCGCGCTCTGCATTGAGGCGGTATTCGGTGGCGGGGTGGTTGACGGCATTGCGGATCAGATCGCGCTTCTGTGCATCGAGATTGGCGGAAACCTCGATGGCGACGCTACCCTGCCCTACGGGGGGGATAAACTGATCTTCAGGCAGAACTTCAGCAATTAGATCATCATATCCCATGCGGTGTACCCCTGCGTACGCGAGAAGAATCGCATCACAGTCGCCCTCGTCCATCTTCCTGATTCTAGTCTGCAGGTTGCCTCGCATCTCCACCACCTTGATATGGGGGTAGTAGGCTTTAAGCATAGCGCGGCGGCGCACTGAAGATGACCCTACCGTAATGGAACGACTGCTATCGCCCAGGCGTAGATTTTTATCCCGACTCACCACCACATCATTGATTTGTTCGCGCACCGTGAAGGCGATAATTTCAAAGCCTGTGGGCAGCTCCGACTGCATATCTTTGGCGCTGTGCACCGCGATATCTATGTCGCCGTTGCGGAGCTGTTCCTCCAACTCTTCAGTAAAAACCCCCTTACTCCCTATCTTGGCAATGGATACATCCAGAATCTTGTCACCCTTGGTCTCTATTTCGACAATCTTGGTGTCCATTCCTGCCTTTTCGAGCAGGTCTTGGACATAGTATGCCTGCCATAGTGCCAGCTTGCTGCGTCTGGTGCCGATGTTGATGGTGTTGCGCATGTAGGGGTCTCCTTGGGTAGATTTAGAGGTGTATAGATATTAAAGTTAAAATGTTCGACCAAAATATTAGGCATAGTCGGTTAGTATATGTTGGCAGAAGAACATAAGCAACCGCGGCATTTTTTCAGGGAACAGGGCAAGTGTCAAGTTTGGCTTGAGAATTTCTGTGCCACGCGCGGTGTTTAGCCTCTGTTCGCGCTACGTTGCTAGGAGTGCCAATAAATAACTCTTTTCGAGGCCTAAGGGAACAGGCACAATAGCAAACAGGAGCCATGTTTTATCCAGAGCCGCCTACGCTGTGGTAGCCTCAATCAAATTGGCAATTTCGTATTCTTCCGTACGCTTTTTTCAGGGTCAATCTATGCCCAGGATGTCCAATAATGCATCTACCAACGTCCCTAGCATGTATGCGCTTTTAAGCATGTTCGCTCTACCCTTTTTTTGGTCTATTTTAAGGACGAAGTGTTCTTCGGCTTTGCAGATGTTGGTGCGCGTGGGGTTAGTGGGGATAGTGCTGTGTACGTGCGCATGCCAGAGTGCGGTGAGTCGTCTTGAGGCCGTGGATGCCGCTGCGCAGCGCGCTGTGGAAGAGCAGGGGTGGAAAAGCGGCGCGGATATGCAAAACCCGCTATACCGCAACCTGACCAGTACGCGCCATATTTTGCGACAGCGCCTGCTCGGCGAGCAGGGGTGGGGGGCGGAGCCAAGGGGAGGATATTTCCCCTCTGCTAGCGAAGCTGACACCGCAGGGAGCTCTGGCGCAGGAAAGGAAGATGCCGCATTGGTATTCTCGCTGGTGGATGCCCTGCAGGTCGCGGCGCAGTATAGTCGCGAGTTCCAGACCCAAAAGGAACGGGTGTTCAACGCCGCCCTTGGACTCGATCTAGAGGAGGAGCGCTTTCGCACCACGTGGGAGGGGTTGCTCTCCACCCTGTGGAGTACTGATAAGGGTACGGCTCAGCGCCGTACTGGATTGACCCACACCGCCGCTGGCGGGTTGGGGCAGCTATTTAAGAGCGGGGTCTCTTTTACCCTTGCGGCGGGGCTGGATCTGGTGCAGCTCCTGAGTGGAGAGCGCGTAGTTTCGCGCGGGATTGTTGCGGATACAAGCATTAGCATCCCCCTGTTACGTGGCTCTGGCGCAGATATTGTAACAGAACCTCTGACACAGGCGGAGCGGAATCTGCGCTATACCATGTGGGAATTCGAGCGCTATCGCCGCATGTTTGCGGTTGAGGTGGCAACGAACTATATGCAGGTGTTGGAAACCAACAACCAGGTGCGCACTGCGCGCGATAACTATGAGCGTCTAATTGAGGCACGGCAGCGCGCTACGCGGATGGCGGAGGCTGGGCGTTTGCCGGGAATTCAAGTGGATCAGGCGTTGCAGGATGAATTGCGTGCACGCCGCAGTTGGGTGGGCGCACGGCAGAACAGTCGCCAGCGCCTTGATCGTTTTCGGATTTTGCTCGGGTTGCCGCCCGATGCCAAGGTGCGCCTGGACGATGCAGAGCTAAAGCACCTGCAGGAGGTGATTAGCGCCACCCCGACAGGAGATGATTCCACCTATAGCGATCAAGATCCACCGCGCGCATTACTTGCCACTGCACTGGGACAGCGGCGCGACCTTCGGGTGAGCAACGCACGCTTGGAAGACAGTGAACGTGCTATTATGATGGCTGTGGATGCCCTGCGCGCCGAGGCAACTTTGCTTGGACGTGGCAGTGCAGGGGAGCGGCGCAGCTTGGCGCAGGCGGAGTTAGAGGATGCAAAGCTCCGCCCGCACCGTGGGAACTACTCGGCATTGCTAAGCCTTGATCTCCCCTTTGAACGCCATGCTGAAACGGTCGCGCTGCGGCGCGCGATTCTGGCGCGTGAGCAGCAACTGCGCCACCACGCCGGATTGGAAGATGAGATAAAGTATCAGGTGCGCAATGCCTGGGGGCAGATGCGCGAGGCACTCGAGACCATCCGCATTCAACAGCAGGCGGTAAAGGTGGCAAAACGCCGCGTCGCGAGTACGGGGCTATTCCTGAAGGCAGGGCGGATTCAGATGCGCGATCTTCTCGAAGCGCAGGACGCCTTAGTTGCGGCGGACAATGCCCTGGTGGCAGCACAGATTGAGTATCTGATTGCCGCGCTGCGTCTCAAACGCGATATAGGCGAGCTTGAGCTTGATTACCATGGCGTGCTTCGCGTTCCCTATATTCAACAAAACAATGGCACACAAGATGCGAAAGGATAGTTGCGCGTGACCCGACCCTCCTCACAGACCACCTCATCTGCCCTGTCATGGTGGCGCAATTATCGTCTGGTTGGTGTTGCTTTGCTGCTGTTGCTGGCTGGTATGACGCTGTGGTTGTGGCCTAGGTTTGAGGAGCGCGCTCCACACGGACAACGGGTGAGTGTGGCGGTAAAACGGGGGGATTTAACCATCAATGTGCTCACCGATGGTACCATCAAGCCGAGTGATCAGGTGGTTATCAGTAACACCATGGAAGGGCGCACCACCATCCTTTCGCTAGTGAAAGAGGGCACCATGGTGCAGCAGGGGGATCTCCTCATAGAGCTCGACGCGAGTGCGCTGGAAGATCGGCTAGTGGAACAGCAGATTCGGGTGCAGAATGATGCCGCTGATTATGTACAGGCACGTGAAAATCTCGAAGTGGTGAAAAACCAAGCGGCAAGTGATGTGGAACAGGCGCAACTGGCGCTGGAGTTTTCCCATGTAGATTTAGAGAAATATGAAAAAGGGGAGTACCCCGCCGCAGTAGATGAAGCGCGGGCGCGCATCGCCGTAAGCCAGGAAGAGTTGCGGCGCGCCGAAGAGCGCCATTCGTGGTCGGAGGTGTTGTTTGAAGAAAAATTCCTCTCCCAGACCGAACTCCAAGCCGATGCTTTGGCGGCGCAGAAGGCACGCCTGGATCTGGATCTGAGCCGAGGAAGGCTCGAATTGCTGCGCGAGTACGATTATCCACGCCGGATCAAGGAGTTACGCGCGGAAGTGAAACGCACCTCAATGGCGTTGGAGCGGATCAAACGCAAAGCTGGCGCGAATGTGGTACAGGCGGAGGCGAGCTTGATGGCGAGGGAAGCGGTGTTAGAACAGAGTCGCACCCGGCTGGAGAAAATAAAAACCGAAATCAGCAAAACCCAGATTCGCGCCCCGCAAGAGGGGATGGTGGTATATGCCACCTCCACTAAGGCAAATTGGCGCGGCAATGTCGAGCCCCTAGACACGGGGCAAGAGGTGCGTGAACGGCAGGAGTTGATCTATCTCCCTTCGTCCAAAGCCAAAGCAGTGGAAACCAAGATTCACGAATCAGACTTGCAGCAGGTGCGCGTGGGACAACAGGCGATCGTACGGGTTGACGCCCTGCCGCAGGAGATCTTCAGCGGCAGGGTAATTAATATTGGTGTGTTGCCCGATGCTACCAGCGCATGGCTGAACCCAGATCTGAAACTCTTCAGTGTGGATATCAGCCTAGAGCATGAACATGAACAACTGCGCTCTGGCATGAACTGCGCGGTGGAGATTATCCATTCTGAACTTGAGGATGTGCTGTTTGTTCCGCTGCAGGCAGTGGTGCTGGAGCAAGGGCACCCATATGTGTATACAGCGGGGAGCGATGGCGCACCAGTGCGTGTTCCCGTGCAGATTGGCGCTGCGAATGCCCACCATGTGCAGATTCTTGCAGGAGTAGAGGAACAGGAACGTGTGTTGCTCAATCCGCCCCTGGCACAGGGGCGCTGAATGAAGTCCACGCCGCTCATAGAGCTGAAACACGCCGGGCGCACCTACGCCCATGGCGGGGGAGCGGTGCATGCGCTGCGTGACATTAACCTGCAGCTCTATGCGGCGCAGAGTTGGGCGATTCTGGGTGCAAGTGGTTCGGGGAAGAGCACCCTTCTTAATATTCTGGGATGTCTAGATCGGCTGGATACCGGGGTGTACAAACTTCAAGGGACAGATATTACCCATATGGATGATGCTGCCCTGAGCGAGGTGCGCCTGCGGACCTTTGGGTTTATTTTTCAAAGTTTCAATCTTCTGCCGCAGCTCAACGTGTTGGAAAACATCGAACTCCCTTTGTTTTATATGCATACCGAGGCGCGTGCCGCGCGCCAGCGCGCAGAGGAATTAGCACACACGGTGGGGTTGTATGAGCGCCGCACTCACCGCCCCACGGAGCTCTCTGGCGGACAGCAGCAGCGTGTTGCCATCGCGCGTGCCCTTGCTAATGATCCAGCGATTATTCTTGCAGATGAACCCACTGGAAACCTCGATACGCGCACCAGTGTGCAGATAATGGAGCTCCTGATGCAGCAGCTTGACTTGGGTAAAACGTTGGTAATGGTGACCCATGACCACGCTCTGGGGCAAACCTGCAGCCATAGGATAGGGTTGCGCGATGGTGCCATTATAGAGGAACTCTATGCTTAGAGCGCTACTGTTGGGCTTCCACAAAGATCTGCTTTCCGGGGTAAAAAACCTGCGCCTCCATGCGCTCCGTTCGTTGTTGACCGTGTTGGGGATGGTGTTCGGGGTTGCCAGTGTAATTGCGATGCTTGCTGTGGGGCGCGGCGCGGGGCAGCAGGCTTTGGAGCAGATTCGTCAGTTTGGCAGTGATGTTGTGGTGCTCAATTCCACCAAGGATGTGGCGGAGGAAAAGTCGGGCCAGAGGCGCGCATTTCTCAACGTGTATGGTATAACCTACGCCGATGCGGCGCGCATCCACGCCACTATGCCCCATCTTGTCCGGGTAGTGCCGGTGAAGTTTCGGGCCGAACAGGCAATCGCAGCGCAACAGCGCCATGAAGTGCGCCTGGTGGGAACCACGCCAGATTGGTTTGCTCTGGTGCCTAGATCTCTGGTGGCAGGGCGCTATCTGAGCGATCTGGATCAAGAGCGTGGCAGTAGAGTGACGGTAATTACGGAACAGGTGGCGCGCCGTCTCCTCCCTGCGCGCGCAGTGCTGGGGGAACATATCCGCGTTGGAGGATCCTCCTACACCGTGGTTGGGGTGGTGCGTAGCAGTGAAGGCGGGAGCGCGGGCAAGGCCCCGGATCAAGCCTATGATGTGTATATCCCGGTAACCACTTTTCGACGCAATGTCGGTGATGTGCGTCTGCAGCACGTGGGGGGCACCACGGTGCGCGAGAAGGTGGAATTGCAGCAGATACTGGTGCAACTTGAGGATGAAACCCAGGTTGAACCTGCGGCGGCAGTGCTTGAGGGGCTGGTGGAGCGCTTCCATAAAAAAAAGGATGTAGAGATATATGTACCGCTGGCTCTGTTGCGTCAGGCGGAGCAGACTCAACGTACCTTCAATATTGTGCTCGGCACCATTGCGGGGATAAGTCTGCTCGTAGGGGGTATCGGTATTATGAATATTATGCTCGCATCGGTGACTGAGCGTACGCGCGAGATTGGAATTCGGCGCGCTATCGGCGCTAAACGGCACCATATCTTGCGCCAGTTTCTCACTGAAACCCTGGTGCTGTCCAGCTGTGGCGGGGCGCTTGGAATCGGGTTGGGGCTGTTGCTCCCCTGGCTCATTACCCGTTTCAGCGGTCTTGAAACCCTGGTAAGCATGTCTAGTCTGGTCCTTGCGCTGCTGATCAGCATGGGGGTTGGGATCGGTTTTGGATTGTACCCGGCGTTGCGTGCAGCGCGCCTTGACCCCATTGAGGCTCTTCGGCATGAATAAAACCAACCCAGATACCGCCGCGCAAGCGGGTAGTTTTATCCCCACCACGCGCGCAGAGATGGATGCGCGCGGTTGGGATCAACTTGATGTGCTGTTTATCTCTGGGGACGCGTATGTGGACCATCCCTCCTTTGGTGTTCCACTGCTGGCGCGAGTGCTCGAAGCAAAAGGGTGGCGCGTCGGCATCATTGCGCAGCCCGACTGGCGCGCCCCGGCTGCATTTCAGATTATGGGACGCCCGCGCCTGTGTGTGGCGATCTCCTCTGGGGCGATGGATTCCATGGTCAACCACTACACCGCCGCAAAAAAGGTGCGCAACGATGACGCCTATACCCCCGGTGGACGCGCGGGAGCGCGCCCCAACCGCGCTATAATTGCGTACACCGCTGCAGTAAAAGGGGCGCTGAAAGGGGTACCGGTAATTATTGGCGGCATTGAGGCCAGCTTGCGCCGTCTGGCGCACTACGATTACTGGAGCAATAAGGTGCGGCGCTCTATCCTGGTGGATAGTAAGGCCGATGTGCTGGTGTACGGGATGGGGGAGAAAGCGCTGCTCGAAGTGGTGACCCAACTCGACAGCGGGCGCCGTATTGAGGCGCTTACTCGGGTGGCGGGAACTGCATGGCTAAGCCCGGTGCCCGTGAGTGGGGAGCAGCTGCCTCCGTTTGCTGCCTTAGAGCATGATCGTGCCGCGTATGCTGCTGCATTTGCTCAGGTGCAGCGCAGTGGACACCAACGTCTGGTGCAAGAGCACGCGGGGCGCTATGTGGTGGTAAATCCCCCCACTCCGGCGCTGAAACAGCAGGAGCTCGATAAAATATATGCCCTCCCCTTTACGCGCCGCCCCCATCCCACATATACCGAAGCGATCCCTGCGTTTGAGCAGATACGCTGGTCTGTCACCAGTCATCGTGGCTGCCAGGGAGGGTGTGCTTTTTGCGCCATCAGTGCCCACCAGGGGCGCCTGGTGCAGTCGCGTTCGCCCGAATCGGTGTTTGCCGAGGTGGAGAGTATCGCCCACGACCCTGCATTTGGTGGGACCATAACCGATGTAGGTGGTCCCACCGCGAATATGTACGCCACCGCAGTGCGCGATACGCCGCGGTGTCAGCGTTGTAACCGCGAAAGTTGCCTTCATCCGCAAATTTGCGCCAACCTCGATCTCGACGATAGCTGTGCGGTGGCGCTGTTGCGCCGCCTGCGCGATATTGATGGGGTGAAGCATGTGTATGTCGCCTCGGGGGTTCGTTACGATCTCCTTGCGCGCCAACCCGCATACCGTCAGGAGCTGTTTCGGCACCATATTGGCGGGCTTCTGAAGGTTGCGCCTGAAGCTATGAGTCCCGGATTACTCAACCACATGCGCAAACCTGCACCGGAGCTGTTTGAAGAGTTTTTGCGGGAGTTTCATACCACCCAGCGCCGTCTGGGGCAACGTTGTGGGGTGGTGCCGTATCTGATGGCGGGACACCCTGGCAGCACCCTTGAGGATATGTTCAACACTGCTCTGGCTCTACGCCGAAACCGCCTGAAGGTGGAGCAAGTGCAGGAGTTTACCCCCACGCCCGGCAGCCTTGCTACCTGCATGTACTACACCGGTATAGATCCTTTGCGCAACGAAAAGGTTGCCGTGTGCCATGATCCGCATGAACGGCGCCTGCAAAAAGCGCTTCTTCTTGCGCATCAGCCGGAGCAGCACCCATTGGTGCGCGAAGCACTGCGGCGCCTTGGGCGCGAAGATCAATTTCAGCAGGTTACCGGAGCCGGGGAAAAGGGAAAATCTGCGTTCTCTGCTAAAGGGCGGATGCCGATACGTAAAAAGGGGCGAGGGCGCAAGCCAGCGCGTTAATTATGTGTTAAAGTACCATTCATCTCATTGACTTTTCAGGTTTTTTCCCCTCAGGATGGACTCTGTATGCGCCATGTACACGCCATTATATGTGCCAGCATTTGTGCCACAATTAAGCTTTTTGCTGATCTCTGCTGCTGGTATCGGCGTTTGTTCCGTGGTCAGTGCCCACTTGCACTTGTAGTTGCCTTATGGGTGGGAGCAGTGTTTCTTCTGTGTCCAGTGTCTGTTTATTCCAACTCTCTTGAGCCGCCAACTGAGAATTCCGCCAGCCTCGAGCTCAGTGAGGCAGAGCGCGAATTTCTTCGCCTCCACAACCGTTTCAGGGTCCATGTAGAGCGGGATTATCACCCCTTTGCGTATGTAGAGCAGGGTTTAGCGCGCGGTTTTGGTGTGGACCTCACCAATATCCTTGCGCAGCGTCTCGGTATTGAGGTGGAGTATGTAACCGACCAGAGTTGGGAAGAAGGGGTGTCTCAACTGAAACGTGGAGGGGTCGATATTGTCCTCTCCATGATTGATACTCCGGCGCGGCGCGAGTTTGCCCATTTTATCACTCCGTTTTTAACTACCTACACCGGCATGGCGACACGTATTGAGGATCGGCGCAGTACGAATCTAGAGGAATTTGCGCGGCGCAATGTGGGGGTGGTCAAAGGTTACTGGCTCGAGAATGTCCTAGCGCTGAATTACCCCAACATAAATATAGTCACATTTTCTGACCATGTAGCAGCGCTCGAAGGGCTCGCTGCGGGGCGTGTGGATGCGGTGTTGTCGAGCAACCCGGTTCTTACCTATCACATTCGCAAACGCCAAATGCTCGGACTTGATGCGCGCCCCATCCTTGGTTCGCCTTATTTTCGTGCCACGATGGAAGGGTACGGAGTGCGTATCGACATGCCATTGCTTGCATCCGCACTGCAGAAGGGGCTTGAATCCACAGATCCTCATACCCTGGCAGAGCTGCGCCGGCGCTGGTTTATTGATCCAATTACGGCGCCAAATTCTCTGGGTTTGAGTGTAAAAGAGCGTCTCTATCTGGAGGATCTGGGAGAGTTGCGTCTGTGTGTGGATCCAAGCTGGATGCCGTTGGAGGGTATAGATCCACAGGGGAACTATACAGGATTAGGGGCAGATTATATTGCGCTGTTGGAAGAGCAACTCCCCATCCCTGTGCGTGTGCTACCTACAACATCATGGTTAGAAACGTTGGAAAAAGCTCAAGCTGGGGAGTGTGATATCCTTTCTCTGGTGACCCCCACCACCCAAGGGCGCGAATATCTCGATTTTACCCGTCCCTTTCTCCACCTTCATATCGTGGTGGCAACTCGGGGGGAAGAACTTTTTATTGAAGATCTTCGCCAGATGAGCGGTCGACGTCTGGGCTCGACGCGCGGACATGCGACCACAGAAGAGTTTCGACGCCGCTACCCTAGCATGGATTTAGTGGAGGTTGAAACCGTTGCAGAGGGGGTGCGCAAGGTACAGAGCGGTGAGCTCTACGGCTTTATTGGTACCGTTGCTGCGATTGGCGAAGCGATTCGAACCCAGGGACTCAGCGATGTGAAGATCTCGGGGGGAGTTAACATCACTCTGGATCTGGGGCTCGGGGTACGCAAGGGCGATCCGCTCCTGCGGGATATCCTTGATCGCGCTATTATCGCCCTCGGTCCAAACGAGGGGCCGCGCCTGTATAACCGCTGGGTTACGGTTTCCTATCGTCCTGGGGTAAATGTATGGATTGTGGCGCTGTCTGGTATTGGAGCTGTCCTTTTGCTCGCAGGGTTTATATGGCGCAACCGGTATTTGGCCCAACTGCACCGCGAACTACTCTTGGCGCATCAGGAGTTGGAAGAAAAGTCACTCGAACTTAAACGTCTCTCGATCACAGATCCGCTTACGGGACTGTATAACCGGCTAAAAATTGAAACCAGCTTTGCCTACGAACGTGAGCGTCTGCAACGCTACTCAGGGGCGCTTTCGATTGTTCTTATCGACATTGACCATTTCAAGAAGGTAAACGATACCTTCGGGCATCATACTGGGGATCGGGTGCTGTGCGGCATCGCTGACACCCTGCGCCAGCGCATGCGAAGAAGTGACATCGTCGGACGCTGGGGTGGAGAGGAGTTTATGCTGATACTTCCACAGACAACTCTGACTGAAGCTGCGGCGCTGGCGGAGGATTTGCGTCACGCGATCACCCAGCTCGATTTCTCTCCAGTTCCACCCCAGAGTGCAAGCTTCGGGGTCGCCAGCGTCCATGCTGATGATGACAGTGGCGCTGCGGTATTTCAACGTGCGGACCGTGCCCTCTACCGCGCCAAAGATGGGGGGAGAAATATGGTTGTCACCGAAGAGGAGAATGTGTAGTTATAATGTTGGCATCAATGTATGTTAGAGGTGGAACGTTTTGGAGGGAGATAAGCGTATAATTGCAAAGGGCACAGCAGTGTACACCGAAACAAAACTGAAAATAACCATTCTAGGCTGCGGAACCAGCACTGGTGTTCCGGTGCTGGGATGTGCTTGTTCGGTCTGCACTTCGGAAGATCCGCGTAATCAGCGCACCCGCTCTAGCCTCATGCTGATGTGGAACAACCGCGTAGTATTGGTAGATACAGGCCCAGATTTGCGCGCCCAGTGTCTGCGTGAGAAGGTGAAGCGGGTGGATGGGGTTATCTATACCCATACCCATGCAGATCATGTCCACGGCATTGACGATCTGCGCCCCTTTAATGCCATCACCGGGGCGGAGATCGGTATCTACGGCGCGCGGGACACCGTGAGTCGCTTGGAACACACTTTTGCATATGCATTTAAGTGGAATGATGTGGATGGTTTTTGCCCGCGCCTACAATCCAACATTATAGATGACGCTTTTGATCTGTTCGGGCTGCGTATTGTCCCGGTCGAGTTGAAACACGGGCATGGAACTGTGCTGGGGTATCGCTTTGGAGGCCTGGCATACCTTACCGATTGCAGCGATATCCCTGCAGCGGCAGCAGCAAAACTGCTCAATCTAGAAGTGTTGATTATTGACGGATTGCGCTTTAGACCGCACGTAAGCCACTTAACTGTTGATGCGGCTATCGAGATCGGGCGAGAGCTTGGAGCGAAGCGCATTATTCTGACCCATTTAAGTCACGATGTTGACTACACACACCACAGCCAATACCTGCCTCCCGGGGTGGAGCTGGCTTATGACGGTATGCATCTGAGCCTGAAGGTTGCGCTTGAAGATGTCAGTACTGCACAGAGGTGAGAAATCAATGCATCAAGAGCTGCGCCTGCACGGGCATATTGACGACAGCATCGAATACTTTGTCACCGTCGCCGCCAGCGATGCTGGGCAAGCATATTTTTATGAAACCCAGGAAAATGGGTTGCGGGTTTTTGCCCCCGGTAGCGAAATTGTCCTCGACCGCACTGGTCTGACCCACTGGGGTAATGGTGGCAGCTTCTGCGAGTATATGTATGGGGTAGAGCAGCCCGTGGCAGATCTGATCAAAAAGGAGGTGGCAAATCGCCTGGTGTTGTTTGGTGCCGTGATTCAGCCCGATGGGGAGTTGTGTTTTTCCAACGAAACCTCCGGACGTATCCCCTACGATCAGATATTTACCGAAGGACACGCCTACAGTAACTGTTTTTTCTTTCTAACCGGGTCGGTGTACGGGGCGCTCAAAACCCAGCAGGAAAACATTCTCGGTCTGCTCGGACGTTCCCTTAAGCGTACTCCACGAGTTGGTGACCCCGACGACGCCCGTTTGGTAGATGAACTCTTCAGCTTCCTCGGACATCGCAGCCATTTTTATCTGGTGCGCCTCATCAATAAAAAACACAAAGCGTACGCCGATCTGTTTCGCAGTCTGTATTTCAAGTACCGCTCCATCCCCGACGGCGAATATCTCCATATCCAAAATCTGGCGCAGCGTCTAGGTGTGGAGGAAAATCAGCAGAAGCGGATCCGTATTGCGGAGATGTACGCGCACCGCGACAACCGCGCTATTGTGGATGAATACCGCAATATTCTGGTGGGGTGTTACCATCGTGGCAGTATCTCCCCGCAGGAAAATGCGCGTCTGAATCGCCTCAAAACCTTAGCGTTGCGGAATAAAATCCCAGGCGCGCTGTTTGAGCCTTTGGATCGCTGTCTTGGGTATGAAAAAATGGTGGAACTTCCGCGCGACTACATTGCGGAAACGCGGGAGATATTTTTTGGTCTTCTGCAGGAGCAGCGCCACCTTAATTTCCGCATCACCCGCGAAGACATCATCCATCTGTTGCACAACAAACGTCGCGCCATGCTCAATCGTGACCACACCTTTGACCAAATTCTGCTGGAGGTGAGCCGCCAGTGTGATGAAAGGGTGTATGCCGGAGCAGATGTCGGGATCATCGAGCAACTCACGTCGGTTCTTAACTATCTGGAGCACTACGAGTACTGTGTGGGGCAGATCAATAACATTGCGTTTATGCCCGGAGTGCGTATTGAAGCGCCTGTTATGCGCGAAATACAGCGGCGGTACCGCATTCTTGCGCGCCTCGATCAGGAGTTGCCGCATACGATGTTGTTTGACGACCTGTTGCGCAATCGCTTTGTGGGAAGGTTTGGGCGCCAGAAAGTTGAATCCTTACGTGCTGATCTAGCTTGTGGTGAAAAACTACACGTTTTGTGTGATCATCTGCATGAAATCTCGCAGCGTGAACAGCTGTATAATGAGATTCTGCACCAGGCCAAACAGCGGATTCACAAAACCTATATGTGTCATCTGCACCGCTACGCTTATATCCTGCTGAAAATCGAAATCAGTGCGGCACTGCGGAATAAAAATCTAATCGAAGATAATGTGCCGGAGGAATTGTTCCGCGAGGTGATGTTGAACATCGAAAAAGAGAATTTTTACCTTAATGAGTTGTTCCCCCGGGTCTTTGCAGAAAAAAATGTCCCCCTGCGCGAAGATTTTCTGGACAATAGCGGTCTAGATCGTTTTTATGTAGAGGAGTTGGAGAACGACTATGTCAAGCATCACAATCTCGATGCAGAGGTGCTCGAAGCTCTGCGCTATCCTGCAGAGGTGAACGCGGAGGCTGATACCCCCTTTGTCTAACGAGCGTGTTGTGAAACAACTCTTACGTAACGCCTTGTACACCCATTCCAAGCAACACCCTGCGCCATGGGAGGCGCAAGTCCCAACCAAAATGGGCTGGATCGACGAACCCCCGCACTTGGTCCTGGAGGAGATATTGAAGACAGATATCAAGGGAATAACCCCAGCGTTGATTCAGGCCAAGCGCCGCATTGGCCAGAGAATGGTGGGAATATATTTGGGGGTTTATGCTCTGTATGTCGCAGTACATGTTTTCTTTCCAACTGTGCCTGGCATACCCTGTAGTGGCGTAAGTTTAGGGCTGATTGGTGGAGTGGCAATGATGCTTTTTGCGGTGCTGATGGCGTTAACGTACCACCTGTTGTGTTCCCGGGTGGAGAAACGCCTTGCTCCGCTGTTGAAAAGCTGATGTCAGGGGTGAGGGTTTTTACACCTGCGCGCAAGGAGGGAATTAAGCATGCTGTATGAGCAATCACAGCTCGCGGTAATTCTGTTTCTGAGCGTTGTGGCCATCGTGGTGGGGGTGTCGATTCAGCTAGTGCGCGGAGTTACCACCCCTGCCGGGTATTTTGCCGCTGGAGGGCGCATCCACTGGGGGGTAAACGGTGTCGCCTTTATAGGTGACTATATCTCTGCCGCCTCCTTCCTCGGGATCAGCGGCATGATTGCCACCCTTGGATACGACGGTTTTTTGTACTCGGTCGGATTCCTCTCCGGCTGGATCGTGGCTCTGTTTATGGTTGCCGAGCCTCTACGGCGCAAGGGCTACTTCACTTTTACCGATGCGATAGACTCCACCTTTAATTCACGTGGACTGCGTTTTGTCGCTTCCCTGTGCACCATTGTGGTGTCGGTGTTTTATCTGATTCCCCAAATGGTTGGTATCGGCTCACTGGTAACTCCACTGTTTGGGATCCCACACTATATCGGAGTATTGATTGTGGGGGTTGTGGTGACCATCATTGTCGCAACCTCGGGGATGGTAGCCACCACCTATGTGCAGTTTGTCAAAGGGGTTTTGATTCTCGTAGTTTCAGTAATTCTAACCCTGTTCATGTTGCAGCGCGGTATTATGCTTCCTGAGCATATGCAACATCGCGATCATCGCCCTGTGCAGACCCTTGAGATGGAAAATCAAGGCAATCAATACGTGCTGCGCACGCCGGAGTACCACCTTGCCCCGCACTGGGATACAGCACCAGCGTATGCCAAAGGCTTTGTGAATGTAGTGCATGCTGGTGAGACTTCTCCATGGTATGCACAAAAACATAGCGACACCCAGCTATTCCTGCGCCAGACCCAGTACATTGAGCGTTTCGCGGATGGAACTTTGCACTACAATGGGGCGCCAGCAACGTCAGGGCGGGTGTTTCTGGTGGGAACCATGGAGGAGATTGTACACCGGGGGCAACAGGTTCCGTATACTGGAGCCTTGGGGGCGCTGGAGTTTTTGCGCACCATGTACTCAAGCAAGGTGAATATCTGGCCCCACGCCACCTACATCTCAGACAGGGGACAAATGCAGGTGTTTCACCAGCGCACCGTTCCTGCTGCAGATATGTTTAAATCGGGAGGGATGTTCCGCCTTGATACAGGGGGCTGGAGCGCGCGTCTCGATTTTATCTCCTTAATGTTGGCATTGGTGTGTGGTACCGCTGCCCTGCCACATATTTTGATCCGCTACTACACCGTTCCCAGCCAGGCAGCAGCACGCAAATCCACGGTTGTGGCCATAGGCGGCATTGGGTTTTTCTATCTTTTGAGTCTATTTCTCGGTTTTGGTGCCATGGGGAGTGGTTTTCTCAACATCATGGACACCAACATGGCGGTACCTCTGCTCGCGCGTTCCTTCGGCACCGTGTTGTTTGCTATTGTGAGTGCCGTGGCGTTTACCGCGGTGCTTGGCACCGTGAGCGGTTTGATTCTCGCAACCTCTGGAGCGGTGGCGCACGATATTATGGACCGCCTCATGGGGATCCATATGAGTGCGACAGAAAAGGTGATAGCCGCGCGCTTGTCTGCAGTAGTGGTGGGATGCATTGCGATCTATCTCGGGATTGTGTTCGAGGGGATGAACGTGTCGTATCTTGCTGGCTGGGCGTTTGCCCTCGCTGCCGCTACCAACCTCCCCGCGCTTCTCATGGCCCTGTTCTGGCAGGGAGCCACCAGCAAGGGGCTTGTCGCCTCTATGCTCGTAGGGATGAGCAGCGCTCTCACCCTTATTCTCCTCTCCCCTGAAATGTACGTACGCTATGGCTTGCTTGCCAGCGAAGCACCCCTGCCGCTCAACAACCCAGCCCTAGTAGCCCTGCCCCTTTCGTGGGTTACGTTAGTGGTGGTTTCACGCTGCACCACCAACTCGGCTTCACCTCGATAAATCTCCTCCATATCTACCTATATCTACTTCGGCGCTCTGGCTCTGTGTCCAACATCACTGCTTCAATCTTCTTTTAACGCTGTTTTAAAAGAGGATTGAGCATTTCTTGCTCCCCTATATGTAAGTGGTTCCCTTTTCAGTAGCGAAAAAATCGGACTAACTTTCTTGCAAAGAGGGTATTTCCTGCAATACTTGGTATTGGCTACATGTTTAACCGCGTTCGGTCCTAGTGACGTCTGGGCAACTTGCGTTTTATTTGGGTTTTATTTTGCATATCGCACAACAAAGATGTTGTGTTTTATTTTACTAAATATGATACGGGGAGGAGGTGGGTGTCGGAAGTTGGACAAACAGCTGAAAAATAAGAGTTATATCTTTAAGTCATGCAGTGAAACAATAACGTAAAGTATCTTTTGTGGGAAAAATATCTGTGCTATCTGCGGTTTTATAACGACATTTTACTTGACTCGTTTAAGTGCGCTATGGCATAAGTTTTTAAAAGCAGAACGATGTTTATATTCTGAGGTCGGACATTATCGACCTCGTAACGGTAACGAGGTGGGCTTATGATTGATAAGTTGTACTACATGATGGGCGGAGTTATTACCCTTGGAGCGCTTATATGCTTTGCTTTTGCCTACTATTCCGACCACAAAGAGAGCTCTGAACGCAAACGTCGCTCTCTGTATTCCATAATTAACAGGTATCCGCGCTGATCCACAGATCGTGGTTCAGCCAAGTTTAAAACGGGGTTTAATTTTATCTTGAAAGGGGGCTACATCATCAACTTTTGAAATGTAGAGCACGGTTACAATTAAGATACGATAAATAAGTCGGATGGATTGGTTGCCTGAAGACTTGACCACAAGGAGGTGTGGGTATGGAAAAAGATATTAATATTAATTTTTTTAAGCCGGTTGGCGAATTTATGACCCGCGACGTTAAGATGAAGAGGTTGATCATCGCCATATGGGCCGTGTTCACCTATGGATTTTTGTTGCTGCTTAAACTTGTAGCTGAACCTGAGTCTACTGTAGAAGTTACCTTGAGCACCGGTGAGGTTATTACCCAGGTATCAGGTAAAAGTTTTCTGACAGAAACGCAGTTTTTAGGCTTTCCGTTTCACTATTGGTACTCAGCGCAGTTTTTAATATTGTTGTTTATTTTCCTGTGCTGGTGGTACTGCAAGTTTATCGACAAGCTCGAAGCCGAATTTTCATCAAAATAGAAGAGGGAGACCATAAATATGAAACGTATGTTGCAATGGGGCCTGTCTCTTTACTTTGTATTGGTGGCGGGCAATGTATTCGCGAAAGAAAATCTTAGTCTTAACGAAGGTGAGGTTCGTGTTTTCCCTGCAATCTTGATGATCAGCTTGCTGATACTGTTCATCTTGGTTGGAGTATTTTCCAAGGCAAAAGATACCGAGGACTACTGGGCCGCAGGGCGTGGAGTCGGACAACTCGGCGGTGGTATGGCAATCGCATCCAACTGGATGTCTGCCGCCTCATACCTCGGCATGGCCGGCCTTATTTACCTCAAGGGCTACTCGGCGATGGCGTATATTGTCGGCTGGACTGGGGGCTATGTGCTGCTGCTGGTGCTGATGGCTGGGCAGATTCGGCGCTATGGTAAATATACTGCGCCAGACTTTGTTGGTGACCGCTACTACTCTACCGCAGCGCGCCTGATGTCAGCGCTGATCGTTATTTTGATCTCCTTTGTGTATGCTGTTGGCCAGTATAAGGGGATCGGTATGATGTTTAACTGGATCTTCGGCATCAACTATGAGTTGTCTGTTATTATTGGTACTGGTGTTGTGTTGGCGTATGTCCTCATCTCGGGGATGCTTGGCGCCACCAAAAACATGCAGGTGCAGTACGTGGTTATCGTTATCACCTTCTTCCTGCCCCTGTTTTTTATCGCCAACAAGCTCGGCTACTTCTCGGCAGTGCCACAGATTGGCTACGGCGCAGCAGTGTGGGATATCGGTCACGGCGGTAACGGCATCAGTGCTGCTGCTGCAGATCCAAGCTTCTATCTCCCCTTCGCCAACAACACCGCGTATCATTGGTTTGCTCTGTGCATCACCTTGATGCTCGGGACCGCGGGTCTGCCCCACGTTATCGGACGTTTCTATCTTGTACCCCGCGTAAGTGATGCACGCTGGCAGGTGGTCTGGGGCCTGTTCTGTATCGCCCTGGTGTACTGGACCGCACCCTGCTACGCAGCGTTTGCGAAGTTCTCCAACATCGCTGGCGTAACTGGGGTTACCATCTCGCCCGACGCCATCGTGGTAAATGCCGCCGAGCTTGCAGGCTTGCCCCAGTGGTTTTCCGGTTTCCTCGCCGCTGGTGGTGTATCTGCCGCGTTCTCCACCGTTGGTGGTCTGTTGATGGCTGGTTCCTCGGCTTTCGCGCACGATATCTACTTCCGTGTATTGAAGCCTAATGCGACCGAAGAATCAAAGATGAAGGTTGCGCGTGGCGGTACCATTATCCTCGGGGTTGCCATCGCGGTTATCGCTATGAACCCACCAGCATTTATCGCCCAGATCACTGCGGTAGCATTTGCCTTGGGTGCAAACACCTTCTTCCCCATGTTCCTCCTCGGGATCTGGTGGAGCCGTACCACCAAGGAAGCTGCTATCGTGGGGATGATTGTAGGTATGACGGTTACCTTTGGCTCCATGTTGGCGCCAAAGACCTCTCTGTTCGCCTATTATGTACCCTTTACCTCTAGCGCGATTCTGGGGGTGCCGCTGGTATTGACCACTATGATCATCGTATCGCTGCTGACCAAGGAGCCTTCCGCTGAGATCAAGGAGCTGCTTTACAGAGTGCACAACGACGAAGCATAAGCTAGCGTCCAGCTAGAACAAGGTGCAACACAAAGCCCGCCCCTATCATATGATAGGGGCGGGCTTTGTCGTTTAGTGTAGCTATCTGCTGTTGATTTAAGCTGAGGCGGATTGACTCAGTGTCTGTGGCCTGATTTATATTTGTTGTTGCTCTCGAATAAGGGTGTTGTGTTTTATGAGCGGATAGCCTGCTCGCCCCACTCTTGGCAAGTTTGCGCTGCAATGCCGCTAGTTGCAGCATAGCCAGCACAAAACTTTCGGATATGCTCTCTGAATTGTTCCTGGTCACACTTGTAACGCAGAAAGTGACGAAAGTTTCTCTGGCGTTGAGAGGAGTTCAGCGGACGCTTGCTCCAGCGCATATCAGCTATGTCTATCAGGGCAAAACTGGAGTCTGGTTGTACAATTATGTTTCCCCAGTGTAGGGATCGAAACAGCACTCCAGCCTTGTGGAGGTGGGCGACAAAAGCGCCAAGATCTTCCATGATTGAACCCAGGTTTTGGTGTGAGCAATACGCGCGTAAGGTTTGTCCTTCTACCGGCTTATACCACACCAGGTCGCGCGCGGGCGCTGAGCAATGCGCGCACTTGTAAACAGAAACAGTGGGGATCTTGCGGGCGTGTAGCTTTGCCGCATTGCGCTTGAAACGCTGAGCGTAGGGATATACCAATGCGCTGGTGAGAAACCGCTTACGGCGAAAAATCTTGATATACATCCCCTCGGGATTTAGCAAAACTTTTTCACCGTAAGCGTCTTTTTCGATCACCTGACACGATTTAATCAGGGATTGGTACTCTGTGGGGGTAATTTTTTGCATAAAAGATCAATTCATACGCTTTGTGGTTGAAGGTTAAACGCTTGAATCTATGCGTAGCTAGGCATCTGACAGAGTGGAGGCAGCATACTTGCGTGTACAATTTCAGGTTTGTTGGTTGCAGGTTTGTTAGCTGCTAAGTAGAGGGAACTGCTACCGTTCTCCTTATGTTCCCAGTCTATTTGGTTTAGTAGCTTTACCAGAGAGTTGCCTGAATTGCTAACAGCTTCTAGATGTGCCTTAGCTAGCTTGTTTCTGGAATGTTTTAAGGCGCACGTTCTTAATATGTTTATGCTATAAGATATATATTTTAACCGCAAGTGCAAGCTTCCAGTTCTGGTAGCGTTGAGTGCTATGTGTATCATATTTTGATTTATCTTGTGACCTCGCATAAAACCGGTATTTGGCTGGGTTTTAGCCACAGAGTTGACTCTAAGTGGATCGATTGCCTATAGTTACTATCCCTTCTCTGTTAATTGTATAAAGGGAAACCCCTTTTATGGGAGTTATGCGCGCACAAGGCTGATGCGAGGCTGATGCATGGCTGATGTGTATATAGAGCTGTGAGCTAGGGACGATTATGTTAATGAAGATGAACCGCAACAAAGAGTTTTGGTGTTTTTCGGGACACTCTCATGAGCAGGGAATATTTGGTCAGTTGCAGACTTGTGTAGACCTAGGTGGAGAAGAGGTTTCTGCCGATAAACTGAGCAATGTTACCCGCATCGCAACAGATACCGGAGTGTACTATATCAAACAGTACTGGAGCGGGGGCAGGTTCTTGCGCCGTTTTATGGGGCGTAGCCGCGCGCAAGGGGAGTGGGAAAATCTGCTGTACTTTGCATCCCTCGGGATCTCCACCCCACGTCTATTGGCGTACGGTAGGGGGGCACAGACTGGGGAAACCTTGGAAGTATTGGTTACAGAAGAGGTGCATGGGTCTAAAGATCTCGCGACTTTAGCGCGCGAAACGCCAGCGCGTTTTGCCCAGCGCCATTGGACCATGATGGTGATGCGGCAGGTGGCTGACTACACCCGCCGTCTGCATCGGGATAATTTTGTGCATTGGGATCTTAAGTGGCGCAATATTTTGGTGCAGGGGGATGCTGCCCCTAAGGTTTATTTCTTTGACTGTCCGCTTGGGCGACGCTGGTACGGCGGTTTGCAGCGGCGCGGGGCGATAAAGGATCTTGGCTGTTTGGATTCAGTTGCCCGCTCCGTGCTGACCCGTACTCAACGCCTGCGCTTTCTTTTGCTCTACCGCCAAGAAGAACGTTTGACTCCGGGCGCAAAACGTCAGATTCGCCAGATTGAGGCTTTTTTGACTTCAAAGGCGCGCAAACGCGCAAAGCGGCGTAATTCTAAATACCGTAGGGGCAATTCATAAATTATCCCTACTAGACCCATTTATTCCGCCACGCTTCTAAGGCGCTGTAGTAGGGCGCGTAGCGGTGTAGGAGTGGTGGGTTTTGAGACTCTTCTGCTGTGGACAGATCTTTGAGGCTATGTTCATGCTCGGGATTTTACTGCCATCAAGTTGAAGCGATGCAGCTGACTTACCCGCGAGAAATTGAATGGGAAGAATCCCTGTTCCAACCAGCTTGAGCGGTGGAGGTGCTCGAAGTTCTGTGCCAGCACCGAACACTTCAGTATGCGCACAGTTAATCGGGTGAGTGGAAAAAGGTTATTGTTGTGCCATTTATTAGAATAGCGATAAGTTATTTGACACTTTGCACCGCTTTTCTTACCTTATGGTGGTATATTAACCGTTGTATTGTTTGGAATGCTATGCAGGACTTGCCCACAATGGAGGATTAGAACGATATGATCGATTATCTGCTTGCCAAAGCGCGTGAAGATGAGCGCCTTACCCAGAAAGAAATTCAGCATTTGCTTTCGTACGAACCTTACAGCGATGCTGCCTGTCGCATGATAGGGGTAGCCAGTGAACTGTCGCGTAAACTGCAGGATAACGAAGCTGAGATTCACGGACAACTGGCATTGAATCTCTCCCCCTGCCCTGAGGAGTGTAAGTTTTGCTCTTTTGCTGCGAGCAACGGCGTGTTTGGCAAATCTTCTGAGTTGAGTATCGAAGAGGCAGTAGCCATGGCAAAGAGCTTTGAAGAAGATGGATGTCATGCCATTCTGGCAATGACTACCGCCAACTTCCCCTATGCCAAGGTGGCTCCTTAT
>Ga0265295_1001912_pt1 | contig 34947 bp, 34 predicted proteins | sample Munlansysbiofilm_FD_192503 | JGI IMG/M metagenome (GOLD analysis project Ga0265295, IMG submission 192503) | Leachate microbial communities from a municipal landfill in Southern Ontario, Canada - Methane capture system biofilm | ecosystem: Engineered > Solid waste > Landfill > Unclassified ... | reverse complement strand
CTGATCATTGGTATCAACATTTTCGCATTTTGCTGTAACTCTTTATTTTCTATGCCTTGCTCAATAATTTTATGCAAAACTCCCTCAAACCCATCACGGCAATGATTTCTAAATTCTACAATTCCAGATGGTGCGCCACTAAGAGCGATAGATAGGAATTCTTGATAAATAGCAAACTCTTTATTGTAGTTATTGGAAAACACCAATAACATAAAATATTCCAGCTTTTCACGGCTAGATAGTGTATCATCAGCTACAACTACGGCTAGATCATGCTGAAATTGATTTATAAAAATAGTGATAATCTCAAAAACTATCTCATCTTTATTTGCAAAATACTCATATATGGTACCTTTACCAATACCTGCTACTTTGGCAATCTGAGAAACTGTAAGATTTTTAATGCCATGTTTTAACAACAACTCTTTGCATGAGAGCGCAATTAAGCGGCGTTTTTCTTCTTTGTCGACAATTATTGCCATCACTCTCCTTTTTGACCGACCGTCGGTCAATATTGTATCGAGGAAAATAATAACTAAGTTTTCCTTATATTACGCAAAATATCTTTGTCTTTTTTCTTCTTTCATTTTATGATTATCTGTCATGATAAATCCTTCTATGACCCCATGTAATTTATCATTGGTGCTAAAATCAAAGAAATTAACACCGCCTTCTTTGTAAAGCTCCGGATATTGCTTGAAAAGTGTAGGAATTTTTACATTTAAATGTTTTAGATATTGTTTTAACACAACTAAGCCATCCTTGTATGACAATTCATTAAAAAGTTTTCCAAGTTTTTCTCTATCTTCGTTTGAGATATAAAATTTTGTTTTTGCTTTCATCATTTGGATATCTGAAGCAAAATATTTGGAATAAAAATAAACAATGGCTGTAGCTGCTTTAATGGGCATATCCGCATTGATAGTTACAACTCCATAGGTATATCTAAGCTGTGGATTCATTTCAAGATATTTTGCTATACCTTTCCATAGGTTATCCAAAGCAACCGAACCCCAATATTTTGGCTGAACAAAACTCCTGCCTACCTCCATAGATTCATCCAAATATCTCTCGAATTCTTGATCAAAATGACACTGATCATATGTATAAAGAGCACCTATTCCTCTGCTGGCAATTATCTCTTGGCATAACCCCAATCTATATGCACCAACAATTTCGAGCTCTTCTTCGTTCCACAATATCAAATGTTTATAATAATTATCATACATATCATTGTCGCAACATGTTTTGGTTCCGCCGCCAATTGCTCTGAATGAAATTTCACGTAAACGACCAAGCTCTTTTATCAAAAATGGCGTTTTTGATGCCTCTGCAATCACTAAAGTTTTTCCATCTCTTGTTTTGGTTAAAAAATCTGTATTTTTTATCTCTTCTTTTAGGAGTTTTGGATTGACAGGCGAAGCTATCGTTGTTTCTGTATTTAAAATTTCTTTTTCTTTGGTTCCCAATGTATACAAGTGATTATAAAACTTTTTCACATAAGTATTTAAATCTATATTTTTATCACTAAAAGAAGATACGGGAATGACTTTGCCGATATTTAAATGAAGTGTTTTTAGTTTGCCAGCTATAGCAAATTCTCTAGGAAGCATCAATCCGCTTATTTTTTTAGGCAAAACCATAGAGACCAAGTAGAATAAAGCGCTATTTCTGCCATCTATTTTGACCGGCAAGATCGGAGTAGACGTTTTTTGGGCAATTTTTAAAAAACTTGGCTTCCACTCGAAATCTTTAATTCCTTTAAAAGAAAGTCTGCTTACAATTCCTGCTGGAAAAATAACAACAACCTCTCCGTTTTTCAGTGCTTTATATACACTCTCTAAACTGCTTTTGGTGATAGCACCGGTGATATTATCAACTGGAATAATGATGTCAGATGCCTGCTTGACCCCAATTAACATACTATTTACCAAAAGTCTTACTTTTTTGTTTCCCCTTTGGTTGGCTATAAGCTCAACTAAAGAAAAAGCATCAGAAGCTCCTGTTATATGATTTGCAACTACAATAAGACCGCCTTCTGAAGGAATATTTAACAATTCATTTGGTTTTACGGTATATTCTATATTTAAATTTCTAAGCATACTGCTTACATAATCATTTCCTCTTATAAAATGATTTTTCTTATATATATCATTGAAATCTTGTTCATGAAATAATTTTTGCAAAAAATTAATGACTATATGTTGAACAAATTTAGGTGATTGTTGAAACTTGGGAAATTTACTATAGATTGCACCCGACACATTAAGCATTTGGCCCCTTTAGTTTTGCTCTTAATTTTTGTACTCTTTCATGTGCTTTGTTTATCTCTTCTATACTAATCTCTTTTTTGGTAAGCAGATCTTTTATGATACCGACTAGCATTCTTGCATTCACTGCATTTTTAGGATGCAATTGATTGCCAAACAACAATATGTCATCGCCCGCCTTGATAGCTAGTTTGAGAGTTTCTCTAAGTGTATATTTTTTAGTAATTGCGCCCATTTGCAAATCATCAGTGATAACTACCCCATCATATCCAAGATCACCCCTAAGAAGCTTGGTGACAGTTGCGTGCGACAAACTAGCCGGATGGTTGGCATCTAATTTTGAATTAAAAACATGAGCCACCATGATACTATCAGCCTTATTTGACAATAATTTATAAGGCTCGAGCTCGACTTTGCTCCAAGTATGAGTTACGTCAACATATCCTTTATGGGTATCTCCTAGCGATGAGCCGTGTCCTGGAAAATGCTTGAGCGATGTCAATACGCCCTCTTTGTGCATTTCATCTATGAACAAACTTGCTTTATGAGAAACTTTTATGGGATCTTCACCATATGAGCGCCCAAGTTTATAAATAATATAATTATCTTTATTTAGAGCCAAATCTACCACGGGAGCAAGGTCATAATTGAAGCCTGCATCTATAAGCTCTTTTGCCATTGAGCGATAAATCCTTTTTGTTTGCTCGTCATCCATATCTGCTACGCTTGCTGCACTTGGGAATTTTCCATAAAATCCACGGTTACTTTTTAGTCTTTGCACTTTACCGCCTTCTTGATCTGCAGAGATCAGCAAATTATGGTTTGGTGAGCAAGCTTGCAATTCTTTAGCTATAGTTGCTGATTGTTCTTTGGAAACTATATTTTTTGGCATATTTTTATCAACAGGATTATAATCAAATAAAATAACTCCGGCCAAATCATAAGTTGAGATATCTTTACATATCTGGCTATCTGCCGAAACTTTTGTACCTTCAAACCCTACCATCAACATGGAACCTATCTTTTTATCTAGCTCATCTCCCGATAAAAAACTTATGGATAATACCAATGCCGGAATTAATTTTATAAATTTAAAGTTCAAAATAAATACCTTTCTAAAAGATTTATAATAATTATAGGATAACATTACTTTAATTTTTACAATTTTACTTAATTTTCATTACAAAATTGATACAATAATGAAAAGTATCATTGATTTATTTGCATTGGTACCTTTTAATTTCACACAAGGCTGCAAAAATGAAAAAAATATTAGTATTTATAATGTCTATATTAATACTATCGGCTTTAGCATATGCAAAAGAAGAAAATAAAAGTTTTACTTTTACGGATACAAGCGGTAAAGTTTATCATGCAAAAGGCACCAAAGATGGAATAATCATCAATGAGCTTAAGAATAAAATAGTTTTTCTTGAATTTTTTGGGCATAAATGCCCTCCTTGTCTAGCTTCCATTCCTCATTATAAAAATTTGCAAACAAAACACAAAAACAATATAGAAGTAATAGGCATAGAGGTTCAAGGGTTTAGCAATGCCGAATTAAAAGCTTTTGCTCAGACAAAAGGTATAAACTATCCTACTGTTTCTCAGGAAAAAGCAGGTTATTTTGTCAGCTACATAGCCGAGAGAGCAAATTGGACAGGAGCTATCCCGTTTGTTGTAGTAATAGATAAAAAAGGTGTCGTTCAGTTTATACAAGCTGGTATGATAACTCCGGCCGGAATGGAAACTATCATTAAAGAGATATCTAAATAAGTTTAACTCTTCCTTCGCTTATAATGATCTGACCGCAAAGTTCAGCTTCGTAGACCCTTTCTCCAAATTTTAAAACAGCATCATCCAATATAGGATTTTGCTGACAAAAATAGAAAAAATCATCTTTATTTATCGAAGTATCTTGAGGGGCTTTGCCGTATGATGAAGCGAAGCTCTCAATATCTGATATGATAGAGGCTTTACCATCCTGCAAAAGTCTGTTTGTCCCTTCACTCTCTTCTATCCTATGAGGCAGAACAAATATCTTTTTTCCCATCTTTTGTGCGTATTCTACCGAACGCATAGAGCCGCTATCACAAGCAGCTTGAGTGACTATCAATACTTCGCCCAAGGCAACGACCAATTCATTTCTCAAAACAAAACTCCAGTTCGTTGCAGCAAAATTTGGTTCAAACTGACTAATTAACATACCGTGCTGTTCTATTGATCTTAGCAATCCTTTATTCACAGCAGGATAATATATATCTATACCACTAGCCAATACTGCTATTGTATTATCCACCCCTGCCCCCTCATGGGCAATAGCATCAACTCCCATTGCTCCGCCACTCACTACACAAACACCTCTTTTTGATAATGCTTGTGCTAGAGTATAAGTATATTGCTTGGTATAAGGAGATGGCTTGCGACTTCCAACGATAGATACTTTTGGACGTTTTAAAAGAGAAATATTACCTTTATAATAAATATTTTTAGGATAATTGGCCATGGATTCAAGTTCTGAAATTTTTTCTGATATTGTCTGCGGCATAAAATTCCTTTTTTGAAAATTATGCCATATAGATAAAAAGCAGATTAAATAAATGTCAAAATGAAATATTTAAAAGATATTAACGAATTTTCATATACCTGCTTTTTTAAATACATCATCGATATTAAGTTTAATCCAATTTTGATCCATCCACTCTTCTGGCCGTACCTCAACACCTTGAACTAAAACTCCAAAATGAAGGTGGTCTCCCAGCGCTAACCCACTCATACCTGTTGTGGCTATCACAGCATCCGCAGGAAACTCCTTGCCCTCATTAACACGTATTTCATTGCAGTGACCATATATCGTATAGAGTCCCATTCCATGATCAATTACTGGCATATTGCCATATATTCCATTATCTCCGGCAAAAACAACCTTTCCTGCATTTGTCGATACTATTGGGGCATTACTAATACTCGCAAGATCAATCCCAACATGATAAGAGAGCGATATCTCTTCTTTTGTTCTAGGGTCATAATAATAGTGTCTTGTATCGCCGAAACTTGCAACCTTTGCTCCATTTTTCAGAGGATAAAAAGGTTTGATGCTCCATTTGTCTATGATCTTTTGGTCGACACCGGAAGTTTTTTGAGCTATAAGCTTCTCGTTAGTTATTCGCATTTTTTCATTGACAAATCGAAATCGATCAATCCTATCCTTAATTGCATCAGCTTCTTGACTTTGAGATGCAAGTTGAGCTATTTTGCCGTCTAGAAAACTATCACTTGCTTTAATCCAAGATACATCATATTGTTTACTTTTTGTGTAAAATGGAATATGAGCTTGAGAAACATTTTTTGCTTTATCTAGCGCGGTGACATGTGCTGAGAAATCTTGCTGTAAAAAAGGCCATGCAATCAAAGCTGCATAGTAGCCCTCTTTTTTATAAGGAGTGGCTTTAAACTGCTTTGCACCAATATCAATATAGACACCCTCTAAATTTTCGTCATTTGCTTTAAATACAACAAGTGCACTTCCGCCTTGAGTGATAGAATATGAGTTTGATAGCAGCTCGATATAAGGTTTTTTTGTATCAACATTGATATCAACAATCTTTGTTACCTCGTTGCCTCTAAAAAAATTCCAATAACTCGTATCTGTAACGACAATTTTTAACTTTAGATTCTTTGCTTTTAAATCCAGTGCGCCCTTTGGGTAAAGTGCATTAATATTCTTATTGCGACTATTTGGAGCAAAGCCGCCTTGAGAAAGAACTACTTGTGTCTTGCTATCACTCATAATAAGCTTAAAGCTCTTGAGTGCCATATTATCTTTCACTGCTATGGCGATTGGATCATTGGTATTCCAATAGATTGTATCAGCAACATCAATCTTCGGGGCGACTCTTTCAAATTGTGGAGAGAAATATATAAAAACTCCACCTCCTACAAATAATAACAGCAAAAGTATAGTTATAAATTTTTTCACGAATGGCCCTTTATTTTGATAAGTTTTATGGGTAAAATGATGCCGAAAATGAGCTTTGGTTGAAGTAAAGGAAGGATATATTTGACGTTATATTTTAATAAGGCTAAAAAATCATTGTGTTTTTTTATTTCTCAAAAAGACAAATAACCAATAATGGACGATGAGATGAGCAATAAAATAAAACTCATTATACCATGACCTCCCCTGAAGGGTAGAAAAACTCCATAATACGCTCGAAGATATAGTGAAATAGAGATGTTGATTTTTTTGTTTAGTTTGCTGTAGATTTGAGTGTTTGAGCGAAGGAGGCTACGAAAAGTAGCTGACTAAGCCCAACGCTCGAAGATATAATGAAATAGAGATATTAATTTTGTTGATTAGTTGTGCTTAGATTTAAGTGTTTGGGTAAAGGAGCTTACATTAAGTAAGTGACTGCACCCATCACTTAAAGATAGGTGCAAATAAACTAAAAGAATTAGTTTGTCTCTTGGTCAACTATTTTATTTGCTTTGATCCAAGGCATCATTTCTCTAAGTCTTCTACCAGTTACTTCAACCGGATGAGCTTTGAGGTTGTTTCTCTCAGCATTCATTCTAGGATAGCCTGCTTGACCTTCAAGTATGAAATCTTTAGCGAATTTACCATCTTGAATCTCTTTGAGAACTTCTCTCATGGCTCTTTTTGACTCTTCATTGATAACTCTTGGGCCGCTTACCATGTCGCCGTATTCAGCAGTATTTGAGATAGAGTAACGCATATCAGCGATTCCGCCTTCGAAGATTAGATCAACGATGAGTTTCATTTCGTGAAGACACTCAAAATATGCCATTTCAGGCGGGTATCCAGCTTCTGTAAGAGTCTCAAAACCAGCTTGAATAAGTGCGCTCACACCACCGCAAAGAACTGCTTGCTCACCAAAAAGATCTGTTTCTGTCTCATCTTTGAATGTAGTTTCGATGATGCCTGTTCTACCGCCGCCAATAGCGCTTGCGTATGAAAGAGCCAATGCTTTTGTAGTACCGCTAGGATCAGCATGAATAGCGATAAGATCAGGAATCCCTCCGCCTTTTACAAATTCACTTCTAACAGTGTGACCTGGAGCTTTTGGAGCTATCATTGTTACATTGATATCTGCTCTTGGGATGATTCTTCCGTAATGGATGTTAAATCCATGTCCAAATGCAATAGTAGCACCTGTTTTGAGATTTGGTTCAATTTCATTTTTATAAACTTCAGCTTGAGACTCATCAGGAAGCAATATCATAACTACATCAGCTTTAGCGGTTGCTTCGCCAACGTTGTATACTTCAAAACCTTTTGCAGCGGCTTTGCCCCAAGATGCACCACCCTCTTTGAGTCCGATTATGACTTTTACGCCACTGTCTCTGAGGTTTTCTGCATGTGCATGACCTTGGCTGCCAAAGCCGATCATTGCAACTGTTTTAGATTTAATGATATTTAAATCACAATCTTTATCGTAATATACATTGAGCTGTGCCATCACGCTCTCCTTTTGCTCTAAAAAATTTGAGCGATTATAACCAAATCTTACTTTAATTTTTCATATTTCTAAGACAATACTATCTCAGGACCGTATTGATTATCTCCTGCTTGCGGCTTTTGGACAAAGAATATAATTAATATAATTGCCCCCACAATAGGAATCAAACCAAGCAATTGCCACCAGCCGCTTTTACCTATATCGTGCAAGCGGCGAGCTCCTACGGCTAGAGACGGCAACAATATCGCTAGACTAAATATCATATAAAATATGCCGCTATCATCTATTATAGAAGATATAGTACCGCCTAATACCATAAAAAGCGCGAACCACCAATATTCGGAACGAGAAGCTCTTCCATCAAAATTGCTGTAATTATTAAAACACGTAGAAATCGATTCAGAAAAAGTCATTGCAAATCCTTTGAATTGTGTTACTCTACAATTATACATTTAATTTTTTGATTTGTATGCATCAAAAGTGATAATTCACGATTTCTACTCCATTTTGGCTATAATTACAGTTATAAATATATTTTAATCTTTATAGGAATAAACAATGGAAAAATTAAAAACATACATATTGATGATAGGACTTACCCTGCTGTTTATTTGGTTTGGCAGCATGATCGGCGGCAAAAACGGAATGTTGATAGCTTTTGTGATAGCTGTGGGGATGAATTTTTATGCATATTACTACAGCGACAAGCAAGTACTCAAACACTATCATGCAATTCCGGTGGATAAAGGAAGTGCTAGCGGATTATACGAAATAGTAGAAAAGCTGACTAAAAGAGCAAACTTGCCTATGCCGGCACTTTATGTCATTCCGGATCAGGTGCCAAATGCTTTTGCAACAGGGAGAAATTATGACCATGCGGCTGTGGCAGTCACGGAGGGACTATTGGAACTTTTAACACCAAATGAGGTAGAAGCTGTTATCGCACATGAACTCAGTCACGTAAAACATTATGATATGCTCATAGGTACCGTTGCTGCTACAATAGCTGGCGCGATTGCAATGCTTGGTAATTTCGGAATGCTTTTTGGCGGCAACAACCAAGAAGACAGGCCAAACCCGATTGTTATGATAGCTCTAATGATCATTATGCCTCTTGCTGCTAGTTTAATACAAATGACTATTAGCAGAAATCGCGAATTTATGGCCGATGAAGGAGCTGCGCGCATGACCGGGCATCCTGAGTGGCTTCAAAACGCTTTGAGAAAATTGGATAATTACGCTCAAAGAGCTGTTTTGCATGATGCACAGCCTCAAAACGCTCATATGTTTATCATAAATCCATTTTTGGGTCTTGGGGGATCAGTAAGACAACTCTTTAGTACTCATCCGACTACCGAACAAAGGATCACAAAACTAGAAGCGCTCAAATAAAGTGTGATATAATCCATTTTATGAAGCATCAAACAACCAAACCGTCCCAAAAAACTGCCATTTTCAAAGAAGTGGTCCATGTGAGCAAGGAAGCAATCGATACCAAGATAATGGAGCCTCATGCTTCGCTCGCAATAATTAATGAATACTGTTGCTCTTCGATTATAAAATACCTTAACTTGAAGGACATATAATGTCTCCTTTTGCACTTCAAATTACACTTGGCTGCTTGATCTCCGACATAGAACCCGAAAATCTAAACGCTTTTGAAACACTTCAGCGCATGGATGCTTTATCACAAGATGCATCTGGATTATTCAAACTTTCCAGTCTTTATCGTATAGGAACACTCTATATGGGCAAAGACGGAAGAGGATATGTCGAGGCTATGCAAAAATCAGAAGCTGATCTACTGATAGAACCTGAACATTTGGACAATGCAAAACATGGCGATGTAGTAGTAGCCAAACGGATCATAGCCAGACGAGGCAGATCTAGCGGCAAGATAGTACTTATAGCACAAAATGCGCATCTTTATACACTTGCTTATACACACAAAGATGAAGCCGGTAATTTTCTTATCTTGGACATTCGCACCAATGAACCCACAGCTGCATGGATGGAGGGGCTGGATCTAAAGATCCTAGAGCTTGGCACTGTTCTCAAAATAGATGTCGATTCAAACAAAGCAATAGAGATCTTAGGCAATCTAAAAGACCCAAAAGTAGATGAGAAAATATCGCTGGCTCTTTTTGAGAGAGAAGATGAATTTCCGCAAGCCTGCTTGGATCAAGCAAAAAACACACCCTTAGAGGTGCATAAAGAAGAGCACACGGATCGTGTGGATTTGACACATTTAGATTTTTGCACTATAGATCCTGTAACAGCAAAAGACTTTGATGATGCTATCTATTTTGACACGGATGAATATATTTTATATGTTGCAATAGCCGATGTAAGCCATTATGTAGAATACTTCTCTCCGATAGATCAAGAAGCAAAAAAAAGAGGATTTACGACATATCTGCCGCACAAAGCTTTTCCGATGCTGCCAAGAGAACTAAGCGAAAATCTATGTTCGCTCAAACCTCGCGTTGACAGGCTGGCTTTCGTATCAAAGACCACACTTGATAAAAAAACCTTGCAGCCTACACATGAGGAGTTTTTTGAAGCAGTCATCCACTCCAAACATAGATTTAATTATGATGAAGTAGATAAATTAATTGAGACGAATGGAGCACAAGCCGAGGGAACAGTATCCCGCTTATGGCAAAATTTGTCCAAATTGTATAAAATCACAACTCAACTAAGAGAAAGAAGGCTTAAAAAAGGTTTTGATTTTCGCACAGAAGAGATGAAGCTGACAATAGACAGCAATCATTTGCTTGTCAAAACACAGGTCGAAACAGGTACGCCATCCCATTCTCTCATTGAAGAGTGCATGTTGCTAGCCAACCAAGCAGCTGCAAAAAGATTTACAGGAGAAAATGACGGAATATTTCGTGTACATCAGCCTCCGCAACTCTCCAAGCTGGAAGAACTGCTTGGGGAATTGGCAACCATAGGTCTTTATGCGGATCAATATGATGATGCGCCTTCTTGTATACGGGCTATTCAAAAAGAAGCACTTGCTATGGGGCTTGCAAGCGAAGTGGATGAGATGATCATTAAATCTCTAAAACAGGCAAGCTACAGTCCTGAGAATATTGGCCACTTTGGACTTGGGTTTAGTCATTATAGCCACTTCACATCTCCTATCAGACGATATAGCGATCTCATTCTTCATAGGCTTATCAAAACCCAGCTTGGCAATGATGAGCAAGAAAGAGAGTATCTATTGCGCAACATCATTCAATTGTGTGCCAGGGTAAGTGAATTGGAGAGGAAAACCACCAAAACAGAATGGGATTTTCGAGACCGTAAATTTACCAGATGGGTGCTTGAACACAAAGATGAGATATTTGAAGCTCATATCATTAGGGCTGGAGAGAGTGCAAAAGCCCTCTTGGATACCACTATAAATGGAGTTGTAGTAAATATTAAAGGTGACGGCTTGTTGCTTTTTGATAAAGTAAAAGTAGCAATTACGGAGGTTAGCCTAGCGCAAGCTATAATAATGGCTAGAGTAGTGGAAAAAATATCCAAAGAGATAACGGAGCTTTAGTGTATCAAAAAGAGTTTGAGCAAATTCTCCAAAAAAGATTACCAAAGGCTCTCTTGGCTTACGGGGAAAATCAATATGCCATTGAAGGGTATATCTCAAAATATATTGCCGAGCTTGGTGCCAAAGAAGATCTGCTCAAATTATATTTTGATGAGTATAATTTTGAACAGGCAAAAACATATTTATCACAAAACTCGCTCTTTGGCGGTACAAATCTGCTTATAATCAAACACGACAAAGCAATACCCAAAAAAGAACTCGAAACATTGCTGGAATTGGTCAAAAAAAATAGTGACAATTACTTGCTTTATGCATTTTTTGGAGTACAAAAAGATATAAGATCAAATGCCGCTCTATTTCGCAGCGATGATGCTGTAGAAGTAAGGCTATTTGAGCCATCTTTGCGTGAAAGCATCGCTATATTACAAAAAAAAGCTAATGAACTTCAGGTCCAGATCGATCCTTATGCACTAGAGCATTTAATCATGGTACTGAACAATAACTTGATGCTATGCAGTAATGAAGTTGAAAAACTATCTACTCTAAATAGACCGATTAGCTCAAAAGATATAGATGAGTTAGTATATTCAGATGCTCCTTTGGGAGTAGAAAAACTGCTAATTGATCTTTGCAACAAAAAACCTATTTCAAATACCATAAATACTCTTTTGGAGCTTGGAGAAGATGCTGCATATCTTTTGCGTTCAACTCAAATGTTTATGAATCAGATATTGTTGTTTCAAGCTTATATCAAAATCAATGGCAATGTAAATTCGGCTGAGATTTTAGGCTACAAACTTCCAAAGCAGATAGAAGAGCAAAAAGCTGCACTTGCGAGCCGTATCAAGTCATCATCTTTGCTGAAAATCTTAGAACATCTCCTTCGCAGCGAACTTGAGATCAAATCCGCACCAGCTCCGCAAAAAGAGACACTTCTATACGGCATGTTTATAAAGTTGCAAAGCTATCTATAAGCATAGTTATCATATAATATTTGTTCCAAATTCTTGCTCATAGTTTCCAAGACTCAAAAAGAGTGTGAAGCTATGGGCTACAAAACCAAAGGAAAAAAATGAATTGTTACGAAACACTTTTTGTAGTCAAACCAACATTGACTGAACAAGAAATTGCATCACAAGTTGCCAAAATCAAAGATATTTTGACAAGAGAAGGTGCTGAACTTATCACTACTGATGACATGGGGATGAGACGCCTTGCATATGCTGTAGAAAAACAAACTAGAGGTTACTATACAGTACTTTACTATAAAGCTGAAGGCAGCAAAATCGCAGAGATCGAAAGAAATCTCAAAATCAATGAAGATATTATCAAATTCCTCACTGTAAAATACTCTACAAAAAAAGAGATAGCTCAATTTGATAAAATGGTCGCTTCTGTAAATAAAAATACAAAAGCACCTGCCAGCAAAGAAGCTGTAGCTAAAGAAGCTGTCGCTGAAGAAACAGTAGCTCAAGAGGCATAATTCCAAAAGGAGGCTCTCAATGTTCAATAAAGTAATATTAGCCGGTAACCTGGCTAGAGACATCGAAATCAGATACCTACAAAGCGGTACGGCAGTAGCTAGTACTGCAATAGCTGTAAATCGTAAATTCAAAAGCCAAAGCGGTGAAATGAAAGATGAAACGATGTTTATAGATATCACTTTTTGGGGGCGTACAGCTGAAATAGCTAACCAATATCTACGTAAAGGCTCACAAGTCTTAGTAGAAGGTCGCTTGACATTGGAGCAATGGACAGCACAGGACGGAAGCAAAAGAAGCAAACATACTATAGCAGTAGAGACACTTCAAATGCTTGGAAGCAAAGAGGCTTCACAGGGAAATAGCAATAGCTCATATTCGGCACCAAGCGCTGCAGCAAAACCTGCACCGCAAGAACAGCCACAGAGCATCCCTGAGATAGATATCAATGATGATGAGATACCATTTTAGAAGGATAAAAAATGATGAGAGAAAGAAAATTCAAAAAAAGATTTTGTAAATATTGTGAAAGCAAAGTAGAATACATTGATTATAAAGATGTAGCTTCACTAAAATTTTCACTAAGCGAAAGATACAAAATTATGCCAAGACGTCTTACAGGCAACTGTAAAAAACACCAAGAGCTTGTAACTGTAGCTATCAAAAGAGCTAGACAAACTGCACTTATCCCGTATATCGTAGATAGAAAAAATGTAGTTGATGCTCCATTCGAAACTAGCAACAGATAAGCTTTTATTCCGCTCCGCCTCTTGGCGGATAAACTAATAATTCAAAATATCAAATTAAATTAACTTATTACTTTGTTTGCAAAGCTTTATTATCCAGAAGGTCCAAGAGTCCTTTGACTATACGATAAATAACCCAAATACCTGCAACAAGCCAAATTATCCATGCAACCGGAATTAAAACAACAGTCACAAAAAGTATCAAGCTTACAACAAGCCAAAATAGACCGATCCAAAAAGTTCGTATCTGCCATTCAAAGTGAGATTCTATCCATGTTCCTGCAACATCGTCTTTTTTAACATAATTGATAACTATACCTATTATCCAAGCGATACCGCCTGTTAATATGCCCAATATCTGCAATCCATAAACCGCAAGAGCTATGTTTTTATTTGGATCTTGAAAGTTATTTACGATTTTATTTTCTTGACTCATATTTATCCTTTATGACAAATTACCGTCAACAACTTTTTTTATCTTATCATAAATCGACAAAATTTCACTTTTTTTGGCATAAAAACTATTGTTATTGGCTATTAAGTGAGCCGATGAACTCATTATCTCCTCGGCTACTTTCAGTCCATTTTCTCTCATGGTAGCTCCCGTATCAACTATATCAACTATAGCATCTGCAAGCCCCACAAGGGGTGCAAGCTCTATAGAACCATAAAGCTTAATGACTTGTACGCCTACAGCCTTTTGTGCAAAATAGTTTTTTGTGATATTTACCATTTTTGTAGCTATTTTGATATCAGGTTTGCTCCAATCAAGTGCATCTTCATTTTTAATACCGATAGCTACTTTGCAACGCCCTAGCTGCATATCCAGCAAATCTATAATGTCTAGCTCTTGCTCTGTTATCACATCAAGTCCTACAACTCCCAAATCAGCTGCACCGTGAGCGACGTATGTAGGAACGTCCTGATTTCTTACGTTTAAAAATCTAAATCCATGGGCTTCAAGTATGAGCTTTCTGTTGTCAAATGCGAAATTAGTATTGAAGATCTTAGAAAAAATATCCAAAGTCTCTTCTGCTATGCGACCTTTTGGAAGTGCTATAGTTAACATGATTTATCCTTTAGTGCCTTTTGCATTCCTTTAAATACAAGCAATTCATCAAATTTGCTGTTCGGAAATAAAGATGACAGCCACTCTCCGTCACCTCCCGTAAAATATAGAGGCAAATTAGTTTTGTGGATATCAATCACGGCTTTAATTGACGCGATTATACCATAGCTTACACTATCTTTTGTTGTACGAGGCAAAGAAGCCAGTGAACATTCTCGGTTCAGCTCTATATTTAAAGCTGAGGATATCATCTTATAGCTTTCTAAATATGCCTTGATGCCGGGCAGGATAAAACCGCCTTGATATACGCCGTTTCTAACAATATCTACCGTAATAGCGCTTCCGGCATCTATGAAAATACCGTTTGAGTGGCTGAGACAAAGCGCTTTTCTGTCTACCCCCATTGTCTCATATTCGCCATTTATACTCAAGCAGCCATATATATCTTCCCATAACGCTATATGCTCTATACGCGATTTAATATTATTGTTAACACAGATATACAATAACGGTACGGTGCGATACCCAGCAATTGCTTCTTCATGTGAAAGATGCAATACATTTTTACCATCAAATATATGTACACGAGTATTGCCGATATCTGCTAAAAGCATAAAGATCCTTGCATATTTATGATAATGAGTTTATCATATATATGCTGACAAAAATATCACTGATGAGCTTTATTGTGATGAATCAAGTTTGAAATTCAAAACCAATGATACTTCTAAAAATGCGGTTTTTATAACATTTGACGGCACATTAACCGGAAAAGCTTTATAGACCGCTTCTCTTGCGGCACTATTTAAAACAGAATGCTCTCCATCACACACGATATTGCTAACACTTCCGCTTGGAGTGATTAAAAATGAAACTCTTACCGTTCCTTCCTGCCCTCTTCTTCTAGCTGCTGAGGGATAATGTTTATTTTTTTTAATTTCATCTTTAAGATTTGAGAGAAATTGGTTTTTTTCGGCATCAGCATTGACAATAGCTTTCTGTGCCATTTGTTGTTGTTTTGCTTCCCCCTGCTCATCTTTTTCTTTGATAACATCGGGTTGCTTGACAGCAATATTTTTAGAAATATTTGGTTTTGTTGTCTCAATTTTCTTTACGATTTCTTCTTTTGGCTTATCTTCTGTTTTTTCTTGGGCAGGCGGCTCGGCCATTGCTTTTTGCTCTCGCTGCTCTTCTTGAGGTTCAAGCATAGCTATTTTGATGACTCTGTCTCCAAGCTGTCTAGGTGCATTACTCGCCATGTACATAAAACCAAAAATTAAAATACTATATAAAAAAGATGAGATCAAAAAAGAGTGTGTATATCTATTCATGTGTCGTAACTATCCCCAAATTTTCATAGCCATTGCTTTTTAAGATATCTAGTAAAAAAACAAAATTGTCAAATTTTGCATTTTTGTCACAAAATAGATGAACCGGTGTATCTTTGCTATGAGTCAAAAGCTTAGCTTGAAAGTCTTCTTTTTTTATCTCTATCTTGTCAAGATATACTTTGCCGTCTTTGTCTATGGAGATTTTCATCTCTTTTTTTGGCTTCTCTTCAAGTGTGGCACTAGATGATGGAAGATCAACTTTTATGAGTCCTGTCTGGATAAAAGATGCTGTCGTCAAAACAATGACAAGAAGCACGAGCATAATATCTATAAAAGGAACTACATTGATAGAATCAAACTTTTTGATCTGCATTGTTTTCCTTTTGCAAAATCTGCCATTTTGTAATAATTACTTCTATCTTTCTTGTGAGATGATTATAGAAAAATATCGCCGGAATCGCTACTACTAATCCCATTGCAGTAGCTTTCAGTGCTAATGCTAGAGAGGTCATGATATTTTTTACATCCATATTGCCACTATTGCCTAATGTATAAAATGTCACTATTATGCCTAGCACTGTTCCAAGCAAACCGATATATGGAGCATTTGCTCCGAAACTCGAAATAATAGATATATTTTGCGTAATATCAAGCTCTAGAGCCTCTTGTGATGAGTAATTTTGAATATTAAGTTTTCTATAAAAAAGTAATCTTTCTATCCAAAAAAACACGACTAGAAAGCTCATAACACCAAGTATTCCAATGATCCCATAATCCACTATATTGCTTAATTGTTCCATATTCATCTATTCATTGCCCCCAAAATTAAAATAGTATTATTGAAATAATAAAATAAAATTGTTAATTTGGTGTTAAAATTTAACACTGAATTAACAATTACTCTTTATACTTTTATTATTGATGAGGGGGGCTCTTCAAGAAATAACACTATCTGTGCACCAAAACGTGTAGTATTGCGCTTAAATATGACGTAAAAACGAGTTGTTAAAGCAATTAAATATTTTAAAACAGACAGTATTGTACAAAAATATGACGCAAAAACATATTATTTATTCTTTGCTAGGCTTCCACATTCATCTTAACAACACAAAGAAGGGGACAAAATGGATATTTTTAGACTTAGCATTATTGCTTCAGCTCTACTCGTAACTACAATAAATGCACAAGAGGATATCGGCATCATTCAAGTCGACTCAACGACTATCGATGATAAATTCGAATCAAAAAAAGGCGAGGTTTCATCTACTACATCTATTAAAGGGGAAAAAATAGATGAAAAACATGCTACAAACATCCAGAAGGTTTTAAGATCAATTCCTGGGCTTACCTCTGAAGTGACGACCGGGGATTCGTTAAAGATACATATCAGAGGAGTTGAGAACCAGATGTACATGGGTGAAAAACCCGGCGTTGCAGTGGTTATCGACGGGGTACCGGTATTTGAAAGAACAGGAAGTGTCAATATCGATCTTGACAATATCGAAAGTATCAAGGTTATAAAAGGCGGGGCATCCTATCTTTTTGGTGATGATGCATTGAGCGGGGCTGTCATCATTACGACCAAAAAGGGTGCAAAGTATGATCACAATTTTGTTTCTGTCGAAAAGGGGAGTTTCGATTATCAGAAACTGTTGGCAAGAACCGGTTATGCAAATGACGATTTGAGTTTTCATCTTCAGGCCAGCGAGAGAAAAGCGGACGGATACCATGAAGACTCTGATTACTCCGCTAAATATCTCAATGGCAAACTACAATATTATATCGATGAAACATCCGATGTCACTTTTGGCACAGAGTACTCCAAAAGAGAGAAGGATTCACACGGTACAGTCGGGGGAGCAACCGAAGCTAGGACTAATCCCAAATCGGTGTATCTCGGGGACCAGGAGAGCCGGGACTACACAAGGGGCTATGATGTAGAACTCGGCAAGTTCTTTGCAACGTACTCTAAGGATTTTGAAGATAATTCAAACCTTCTTGTCAATACCTATATTTATACGGACAATACAGAGTTTATGTCCGCACCGCAAACCAAAGATGCAAATGGTACGAAACAAGACTATTTTGATGATGACGACTATGTCTACAATAACTATTATGAACAGATACAAAGAGGGGTAAAGAGTGAATACAGAACAGCATCTGAATCCCATGCAACACTTTTAGGTTTGGATCTGAGAGCCAATGAGTATAAGAATAAAACCACCTACAGAGTGCCTCAGGCACTAGTTGTCTATGGTGGACGAGGTGCAAGCGTAACTCCAGACTATTACCAGCCGGGAGATTTTAATAGTGACAGTACTACGGATGAAAAAGTCTTTGCCCTTTATGGTGAATATAAATATGCATTCAGCAAAAAGTTAAGTGTGACCTCCAACTTGAGATATGATTTTATCAAGTTGGACTATGCAGACTATATGGATAATGCTTTTAAGGAAGACTTTAACGTCTGGTCTTATAGACTTGGTACCAACTATCAATTCAGTGATACTGCTACACTCTATGCCAATTTCTCCACCGGGTTTAGAGCTCCGACTGTCAATCAGCTCTATGCCGGCGATGTGAGTGCATGGGGCGATACCCAAAACAACCCAGATCTCGATCCTGAAAAATCGCTCAACTATGAGATAGGGTTCAGAACGATAAAACATGGAATCACCTATGATGTTTCACTATTCCAGCTTGACAGGGAAGACTATATCATGAAGACTACGGGTAATTATGGGGATAGTGACGGCAGCGTAACAGAGATGTGGGATAATATCGGCGGAGCAAGACATAGAGGTTTGGAACTTGCTGCAAGCGGCAAGATAATGGAAGATCTCTCTTTCAATCTTGCCTATACCTATCTGGATACTGAATATACAGACTATAAAAACTTTGGTATCGCAATGGGTGAAAGTACTTCTTGGGCATCTGCACCTGTATTTTATTATGATGTTACCGGCAATACGATCCCAAGAACTTCCAAACACCAGGTAAATTTTATTACAGAGTACCAGGCAACGGATCATTTGAAGTTTATATCCGAGATCAATGTAAAATCAAATTATTATGCGGATGATTTAAATCAAATCAAAGTTGGTGGTCACGCGACATTGGATCTGGGTGTGGATTATAAAACGAAGTTGAATGGCTATGAAGTAAATATGTTTGCAAGAGTAGACAATGTTTTTGACAAACAATATTACAATACAGCTAGATCAAGCAGCGACAGAAATGAGGACGGTGTTTTTGATGCTGAAGATCTTTCTATCACGGTAAACGAGGGTCGTGCTTTCAACTTCGGAATACAAGTCAAATTTTAGAGGATAACAGATGATAACATCAAAAAAGAGAGATAATACTTCCAAGAAACCCAAAATGGGGTTTCTAAATAAAAGATTTTTATTTTCTCTAATCATTTTGGTACTTTTTTTTATAGGCTTAAATATCTATAGCGGATACTCGCATAAAGCTTATGGGGCAAAAGAAAAAAACAGTCAAGAGACCCAATGTGAAAAATGCCAAACAATTTCAAAAATAACTCCACGAACACCAATATACTTCACCTTGTCAGATCCTACAAAAAATGATAAAGGCAGAGGCGGTATGCATTCGCATGAAGGTGACTATAAAAATGAGAGTTACAAAGCTCCATCTAAAAAAGCATGGCTTGTTTCTGGAGAAAACAATCCTGTATCAGGTTTGGATTTGAAAACTTTTGTATTTGATACGATGCAAACACAAAAAGATGTCAAATTAGATAACAAAATGGGTATTAACACGTATAGTTTTGAAGTGCCAAAAAATGGATATTACAACTTATTTGCCAAAAGTGAAATCATCGATAATGATACGCTTTTTTACAGAATTGCCAAGCTGGAATATCTTAACGGCAAACACGGCAGCAAAGATATCTACAATGAAGAGATCAAAAAAGAGATAAAAACAGACAAAATCAAAATAGACCTAGTACGCTTAAAAGATGACAATGAAAATAGTTTCTTTTATAGAATCAGCATGGGAGATGCTCTGAAATTTAAAGCTACATTAGATGGCAAGCCGCTGCAAAATGCTGATCTTGGTATAGATTTAAATAGCGGGTGGAGCAAAAATATAAAAACTGATGCAAACGGCACAGCGAGTTTTGTTATGATAAGAGACTATTTTCCTTCTTGGGATAAGTTTGACAAAAGATACAAACAAGAGATGCTCTTGACTCTAACATTCAGCGAAGATATAAATGGCACTATAGGCGATCAAGAGTATAAAAAAGTAAACTATATACTTACTTATCCGCTCTCTTATTATCCAAATAGCAGCGATTATCAATCTTATAGTTATGGCTTGCTTGTGGGTCTGTTTGTCTTTGTATTATCAGGAATTGTTGTCTATCTATATAGAAGACGCAGAACCAAACCGTTTAAAGAGATAAAATATGAAGAGTAGAATAAAAAACTTCATAAACAATGGTGATCTAAGAAGAGTAAGATTTTGGATACAGCTGATTACCTTTGTACTATTTGTTTACGGCGGGTATTTGGCAATAAATTTTGGTTCAAGTTTTCCTATATTTACATGTCCATATAATGATAAAACAGCTGCTACTTGTTATGTAATTGCTCTGCAGCATCAACTTGCCATGCCAACAAAGGTGCTTTTTTCAGCAGCATTCATCTCTATCTTAATAGGGCTAGTTACATTTATAGCTTGGTTTATGATCTTGAATAAAGCATGGTGTGGATATATGTGCCCATTTGGTACATTGCAAGATTGGATTACGGCTTTAAGAAAAAAAATAGGAATTAGGTTTAGTATCTATACTCAAAAGCAATTTGACCAACTTTCAAAAATCAAATATTTGTTTTTGATCATAGTATTACTATTCCCTCTTTTGATAGGAGCAGGAGTATTATCCAATAATTGGTCTGCGGCTTTTTGTCAAATGTGCCCAGCAAGAGTAATAAGCCCTATGTTCGTTGGAGATTTTTCGCAATGGAGTATAGACTTTTCATCAAAAACAAATATGATATTGACGGCTCTTGGCATATCTTTTGCTGCTCTATTTTTTATCGGCGCATTTGTAAAAAAAAGATTTTTTTGTTTTTTTTGCCCAATGAGCGCATTGCATTATATATTTGCGGACACCTCCATCATAAGATTCAGAAAAGATGGCAGTAAATGCACTAGATGCGGTGATTGTTACGCGGTATGCGATATGCAAATCAAAGATATAGCCGATGATGTTATAAGCACTAATATACTAAGGGATGATTGTATCTTGTGCCTAAAATGTGTAGCTGCGTGTCCAGAAGATGATGCTTTGCATTTTGATATATTGAATATAAAAGCATTCAGCTCCACAAGAGAGGGTTTTGAAAAAAGAATGAATATCGGATCTTATACAAAAAACTATGAGGCAAATAAATAAATGAATACAATTCACAATATAGAATCACCAAAAGAGAAACAAAATAGGCACAAAGCTATGGAAGCAATAAAGCTTTTAAATACTCTCAGAGAAGACTTCAAAGCACCGATAAGCAGCATGGAGTATTTCTATGATCTATTTGAAAGGGTTCATTGCAAACATGAATCTTTACATGATGATAAAACAAAAATAGGAACTATGTGTATCCAGATACCATCCGAGATCATCTACGCGCTTGATGGCGTACCTATACGCCTTTGTAACGGGTTTTACACAGATGATGAGATAGGAAGCGACTTCATGCCTCAAAAAGCTTGTCCGCTTATCAAGGCAACTGTTGGACATTTTGCTTCCGGAAATTTCACTGATAAGCCTGATATAGTTTTTTCTCCTACTACTTGTGACCAAAAAACAAAAGCAGGAACTACAATTGAAAGTTTTGGATATAAATTCATCGATGTAGATTTTCCAAGAACAAAAGAAAGTGAAGCGAGTCGTGAATACTGGAGAAGAAGTGTCAAGCAATTTGCAGTAGAATTATCCAAATTTCAAGGCAAAAAACTCACAAAAAATAATTTAAGAGATGCTATAAAAAAGATAGGCTACGCTCAATTGCTTTATCATAAATTATCAGAATTCAGAAAAAACGAAATTGTTCCTATTTTGGGAATGGATGTTTTCTTGGTAACAAATGCTTTTTTCTTTGACAAAATCGATAATTGGATAGAAGCTACCGAAAAACTTATAAGCGAACTTGAGATAAGAGCAAAAGAAAAGATAACCGTGACAGGCAAAGCCAGTCCAAGGATAATCTACACCGGCTCACCTCCTATTTTTCCAAATTATAAGATCCCTCAGATCATAGAAGAGTCTGATGGCATCATAGTAGCAGATGAGACATGCAGTTCGAACCGAATGTTTAATGATATGGTAGCTGTGGATGAGTGGAATATATACGATATGATGGATTCTATATCAGATAAATATCTCAAAGCATGTACCTGTCCGATCTTTACCAAAAATGAAGACCGCATCAGAAGAGTTGTACAATTAGCAAGGGAATACAAAGCTGACGGTGTGATCTATCAAGCATTTGCCGGATGTACCGTCTATGAAATGGAACAAAGAAGCGTGCTTGAAGCTATGGAAAAAGAAGGAATTCCTATTTTGTATCTAGAGAGTGATTATAGCCCATCGCAAGGCGGACAGCTTAGTACTAGAGTAGAGGCATTTATAGAGTCATTGAAAACCAGACGGAGAAATAAAAAATGAAATATTTTGTAGGAATAGATATCGGCTCAACTGCTATTAAAATATCTATTGTGGATGATAATAAAAATTTAATAGGTTCTAAAATAAGTGCAAGCGGAAGTATGTTTTATAAGTATGCCCAAGAAACATTAGATGCCCTCATAAGCGAACTAGGGTTAAACAATAATGATATAGTCTATATAGTAGCTACCGGCTATGGGAGAAAGCTCTACAAAGAAGCCGACGAAAATATAAGCGAAATAACAGCAAATGCAATAGGAGCCAGAGCTGCGGCAAGCGAGTTTGGAGAGATCAAGACCATTATAAACATCGGTGGCCAAGACAGCAAAGCAATCTCGCTTGACAACGAGGGTAATGTAGTCAATTTCGCAATGAATGACAGATGCGCCGCAGGTACCGGAAAGTTTTTGGATGTTGTCGCGCTTAAACTCGAAATGGATGTAAATATGCTCGGAGAATATCATTTCAGATCAAAAGGTACTCCGCTGTCGGTTAGCAGTACTTGTGCTGTTTTTGCAGAATCGGAGATCATAGGACTTTTGGGTAATGATCATAGCATTGAAGATATTGTTTGCGGAGTGCACTACTCTATTGCAAAACGGATAGTAAAACTAGTCAAAAGAGTCGGCATCAAAGAGGGTATATACTTTGACGGCGGCCCGGCACTCAACGACGGCCTCGTTAATGCTATAGAAAACGAAATTGGACAAAGAATATTTGTGCCAAAGCATCCGCAAATTACTACTTCGTTTGGAGCAGCTATCATGGGTGTCGATTCATACAATTACGAAAATAGCTAATGCTGGTCTTTCTAGCTATTTTTGTAATGGGATTACAGCTTGGAGCTACTGCTTGTGCGATTAGCTGCATGCCTATCATGACACCTATCTTACTTGGAAGTGCGTCTAGTAAGCAAGATGGGGTTTCGATTTTGATCCGGTATTTCAGTGGAAAAATATTAGCTTACACGACTATCTCAGCAATTGCGTTTTTTGGTGCGGATATAGTCAAAAAATATATTCAAGATGATTTGATCTTTACAAAAATCGGTGCAATTGTCATAGTTGCTGTTGGTCTTTATTCTTTATACCTAGCTCTTTTTGCAAACAGATTATGTTCTTCTAAATGCACAACTTCGTCCAAGTTTGGATTTTTGGGGATCGGATTTTTTAGCTCATTTAGTTTTTGTTTGCCGGTTAGCTCATTGATAGCTACAAGCGCTTTAAGCGGCTCGTTTTTAACATCTCTTTTATACGGTGTTTCTTTTGGCTTGGGTGTAGTTATTATTCCGTTCTTGTTTTTTTATTTTTTTATTTTCAAGATCACTTCAACGATAGTCACCGAACTTTCAAAATTCAAAAAAGAGATACAAATATTTTCTGCCTTATTGCTTATATTAGTCGGTGGCTTGATATATTTTGAAGTCATAAAATTGTGACCAAACAGTGATACTGTATATTCTAAGCCAAACATTACTAAAATACCTTTTTATTTATTACCGCATCAAGGAGAAGAAGTGTTTGAAGTTTTTATCTTAGCAGTGGCGCTCAGCATGGATGCCTTTGCGGTTTCTATCGGTCTTGGATCAAAAATGAAAAAAGATGTCAAGCCATTAGCTATAAAAGCCGGTCTTTTCTTTGGTTTGTTTCAAATAATTATGCCCTCCGTTGGCTATTTGGGCGGTGTTGGGCTCGCTCAATACATTAGCGAATATGACCATTGGATAGCATTTGGATTGTTGTTTTTGATAGGAGCCAAGATGATATATGAGTCATTTGGCGAAAATATTGAAGATGAGATAGCAATGATTTCCAATAAAATCATGCTTACTCTTGCGATTGCTACGAGCATAGATGCAATGGCTGCAGGATTTACACTAAATCTTTTTGCATTAAATATTTATCTTTCACTCTTAATGATAGGAGTTACGACTTTTGTATTTAGCTATGCAGGAGTATATATAGGCAGCAAGGGTGGAGAGAAACTAGAGAGCAAAGTTGAATTTTTAGGCGGTATTATTTTGATAGCAATCGGTATCAAAATCTTGGTTACGCACCTTGTGAATGGAAATTAAAATCAAACCATAGTGTTTGGATAGATACATATATCTAAAGTTGCCAAACTTTCCAATCTAACTCCTCTAACAATGCTTTTGCCTTAGAGCAAAGCGGTGCTTGGATGATAAGATATTTGTGATTTATTTTTGAGTTGTTATTCGTCTCCAACCTTGAATGCAGTTCTAAGAGTTCTTCGGCTTCTTTGCGAAGCACCCTGCTCTTTTTTGTAATTGCAAAAACACTGCAATAATATCCTTTCAGATTAACACCGAAATATATATCTACCTTTTTGCGTGATTCAAGCGTTGATGGCATTATTTGCGATAAGGTTTTGCAAATAATCTTTTTGTGGCTCAAAAATTCTACTACACTTTTCATCAAAATCTCCTCAGTGGATGATAACTCTCTATGGTATGAGCTAAATTTTGTTTTTGGATATGCGTATAGATCTGTGTTGTGATCAAAGAACTATGTCCCAAAAGCTCTTGGACAACACGCAAGTCAGCACCGCCTATGATGAGAGCAGATGCAAAAGAGTGGCGAAGCACATGTGGAGAAACACCAAGATACTTTTTGACTATCTTAAAAGCACTTATACGGCTAAGGCGTTCACCTTTATAGTTGAGCCATAGATAGCTGCTCTGCATATCTTGATATCTCAGATACTCATTTAGAGCTTTCAAGGCTGTTTGCGCCAATGGGACAACACGTTCTTTTTCGCCTTTTGCAAAACGAATCTTTAACCACTCATTATTTATATCGCTTTTTTGCACATTCAAAGCTTCTGATATGCGACATCCGCTGGCATATAAAAATAGTATCAAAGCATAATCTCTTAGCCCAATTTGCGTACTTCTATCTATAAGAGAGATGGATTGGCTGATCTGAGCATGATCCAAATACTTTGGTAAATTTTGAGGCAGTTTTGCCATAGGAACTGCTATTTTGGTATGTTCAAAATGATATTTATGGCAAAAGTTAAAAAATGTATTAATAGCTGAAAGTTTACGATTGAGAGTGCGTTTATTTGGAAATGTTGCTAAAAATACAAGTACCTCATCAGTACTCAGCTCTGTAAGTTTTTTTGGAGATATAAGTGTTTCTAACGCAGACAGATCGCTTATATATGAAGATATGGTAGTTTTTCCAAGGGCTTTGACTATACTCAAATACTCCTCAAATGCTACCAAAAGATCATTCATAATTTACATTCGCTATTATCTGCTCACACCGCTGATAGTATAATGCATATATAGTCTTGCTACGCTAGCTAATGGAGACTGTTCATCTATGGTATCAAGTAATTTCTTTGCTGTAGCTATATCTTTCTTGGCTATAGCTCCATAAACTTTTTGGATAGTAGCCATATCTTGATAATATACTGAATCTTTTGGCTTTTCGCTCAATGCACCAACCTCGTACCCGCTCAAATCTGCTATCATTTTATTTTCACTTTTTGATAACTCTTCAAGTCTTTTAATATCTTTTGCCTGACTAGCTTTTTGATAACTGTACAATTCATAAAGCGGCTGATTGTTTTCCTGTAAAATAGCCAATGCATCTTTATCGGCAGGATTTGCAGCCAATTTCAAAAGAGCTTCATTTGCTTTTTCATTTTTGTTATCTTGCCAAACTTCTAATGCAGCGGTACTAATGAAAAAAAGCGCAATAGCTGCTATTACGGCAAAAATTTTTATTTTATGTTTATTATAAAATGTCTCAAACTTCAACACACTCTCTAAGAGTTTTTCGTCGCCGCTAAGTTCGTTTTTGACATAATTTGCATTTTCTTTTATATTCATTCATTTTCTCCAAACATTTGATATATTATACCTTATAAAAACTGTTATTATAACTCAACAACCGTTATCCCAAGGTTCCCTGGCATTCTATAAAATTTAGCTATTTTAGGATGAGAGCTTAAATACTCACTGACGAGTTTAGCTAATATACCTTTGCCTCCGCCATGTATAACTTGTACTTCATGCAGATTATGCACCAAGGCATCCGATATAAAACGGTCCAATGTATCTATAGCTTCATCGCCAAACATACCTATTAATTTTATAGATACAGATGCGCCGCTTTTTTCTACGCTAGCTGTTGCTTTTGGTATTTTTGGTTTAGGCAGTGGGGTTGTTTCGTGAATTTTTTTCAACATTGACAACGGTACACGCATTTTCATGCCGTCAACCTCTATAGTTGTGTTATTGCCGCTGATAGCCAAAAGCTCGCCTTTATGCGAGCGATATTTGATCCTATCCCCGACTTTCAAAGGCTCTTTGGCTTTATCTTCAATAATATCGGTATCTTTTTTTTGGCTCTTAGCTTTAAAAGCTTCATTGAGCAATCTTCTGCTCTCTTTTGACTCTTTTACCCTTGTGGCATCTTGGGCTTTGGATATGGCTTCTTTGTACGCGAGCTCCAAAGTATTTGTGCTGTTTTCGTATTTTTGACGAAGATCCTCTTCTAGCTCTTCTAGTCTTGCATGTTTTTTATCGAGCTTGGCTTTTTCAAGCTCAAGGGCTTGGATCTTTTGACGCATTTGACTTTCTAGCATAGTAGAGCGTTCTATGAGCTCATTTAGCCTCTCCTTGTCTTCTCCATGCACTTCTCTGGCTTTTGCCACTACATCTGACGGAATACCATACCTCTGGGCTGTCTCAAATGCATAGCTTTTGCCTATACTGCCTTGCAAAAAAGTATAAGTAGGCAATCTCTTTTCTTCATCATACAAAGCGGCTACAAGCTCGACTGATTCATGTGATGCCATAAGTGAAGCTAATCTCTTGTGGTGGGTAGTAACTACGAAAACGATATCTCTTTTGGCCAATGTATCAAGAAGCACTCTAAACAAACTGGCAGCTTCATCGCTATCTGTTCCCAGCTCTATCTCATCAACTCCTACTATAGCATTTCGTTTATCAAACAATTTTGAAAATTCCACCATGCGTCCGGCAAATGTAGATATATCGTTTTTTACACTTTGGGGGTCATCTATAATAGCTTCGATATCACTAAAATGGCCAACAATGGTTTGTGATATATTGCATGCAAAAGGAAGCAGATATTTACTCATATATGCTGCACCTAGTATAGATTTGAGCAACATTGTTTTCCCGCCGGCATTTACCCCCGTAACTAGCAAAATATTTTTATCAACACTGAGAGATATAGGCTTTGGATTTTCCAGTGCAGGATGAGAAAACTCGCTTAAAACTATTTTATTGCCCTTTTGCGGCAATACAAACTCATAATCCTTTGCTCTTGAAAAAAATACTCTTGCTTGATAATGATCCAATCTGTCAAATTCTCTATTTATAAATGATAAAAACCTTTCCCATGTGGAAAAAACAGCTGAAAACTCTCTGCAATAACGCAATATAATGGTCTCTTTTTGACTCAAAAGTGATGCTTCTTTGGCCTTAAGGTCACTGAGCGATTGCGGTAATATATAAAAAAACCCTCCGGCACTCCTACCCACTACGCTGGCTTTAATTACACTAGAAAAACCTCCGCGCACTAGCAAAGTCTCTTCGTCATTTACGAAATGGATTTGCGTGTCTACTAAATATTCTTGAATATTTTTAGCATGCAAAACATTTTGTAAAGACTCCTTTATGGCTCTTTTGTTGCGAATAATTGCTTCATTGATACCGAGCAATTCATCATCTTTTTGACTATTGATCTCGCCCTCGTCTGTAAAATATCCCATGACCGTTTCGATCTCTTTTGGTACTTCAATAGCACCTATCCACTCTTCTAATAAAAACGGCAAAGAAAGTGCTTGAAGTGATTTGAAATATTGAATTATCTGTACAAATGCATACATTTCGCTTAAAGACAATATGGCTTGTTTTTTGAGGCGGTTTAACTGAGTATTTAAAGGCGGTGTAGATTTGGGTGCCGGAAATTCAATAGATGCCAGCGATTGTATATAACGATAATGCCTAGCTGTATCGCCTTGCATAATAATAGATTTTGGTCGTGCCAAAAATTTTTCAAAGCTCTCTACATACCCCTCAAGATCCAGTTTTTTTATCAAAGAGGAGTTTGTCATAGACTTATTGATTCTCCCCGCGGATCTGGTAGGTAATATCTCCTGCGCCGAATGCTACGATTATGCCGTCATTGAATTCACTGATCACGTGTCCGTCTTTGATGATCTTAACAACATTATCTTGTTTGGTGACGCTGTCTGCCATTAATGGATCATACTTTATCAAAGCGCCTTTGAGGTCTATCTCTACAGGGAACTCTCCAGCCGACCAGATAGGAAGCACGATGAGTATATCTGTTCCCTCAAAACACTTGACAAATCCTTCTAGATTATCCATAGTACGGCTATATTTGTGCGGCTGCCAAATAACACTTAATGTAGATAAACCCCTAAGTTCCTGATAAATCTTCAATGCTTTAATTGTGGCTGCTATTTCAGTAGGATGATGTCCATAGTCATCAATTACTACGCAGTTTGATTGATTTTGAACTATATCAAATCTTTTTTTGATCCCCTTGTAAGCTCTGAGTCTGTTGCGGACATTTTCTACATCTTCGCCGAGCTCCAATGTCGCCAATATCGCCAAAGCAGCATCAAGGGCTATATGTTCTCCTACTCCAAAAACTTCAAAAACCCCTAAATCTTTGAGAGCAAATCTAGTATAAGGTTTGTCGTCTACTAGCACATACGAAATATTAGCTATATCTTGAGATGGATACAGTCTGACTGCATCTATATCCAAGCTGCCTAGAAATTCATCTTCGGCATTTATTACTTTTATTTTAGCCAATGACAAAAAGTTTCTATAGGCATTATAAAATCTTTCTTCATCATATTCATAATACTCCATATGCTCAGGTTCAACATTTGTTACAATTGCCAAATATGGATTGGAATTTAGAAAACTTTCATCGCTCTCATCTGCTTCAAAAACTACTTTATTATTGTCATATTGTCTTACGTTTGAGCCGAACTCTTTACTTATTGCGCCGACTAAGGCATTAGACTCAGGCAATAAAGAAGCTAGCATAGCTGAAGTCGTACTCTTTCCATGAGCTCCGCCTACGGCATAAACTTCTTTGTCTTTGAGTATAAATTTCAAAGCCTCTTTGCGTGAAAGAAGTTCAATCCCAAGAGCCTCTGCTTCGACATATTCTGGGTTGTTTTTACGTACAGCAGCTGAATATATAACCATATCCGCACCATGTACTGCATCTTTATGATGAGGGATAGTGATCTTGGCATGAAAGTTTGTAGCTAGATCATTGGTAATTTCACTTTGTCTTATATCAGAACCCGAGATCGTATGTCCGTCATTTGCTAAAAATTTAGCAAGTGCCGAAAGACCGATACCGCCAATACCTACGAAATGTATCTTCATCTTTTTTCTCCTTGCTGTATCTCTTGAAGTAGTGTTTTAATACGGCCAAGAGCCTCTTTTGTCTTTGCTTCATCATATACAAGAGCAAGTCTTACATATCCTTTGCCTGCTCCTTCTCTGCCCAAAAAAGATCCCGGCAATACTTTGACATTAAAATCACTATAAAGTTTTTTAGTAAATTCAAGTTCATCATCTACTTTTAGCCATACGTAAAATGTAGCTTCAGGTACTTCTACGTCCAAAATCTCACGAGCTAATTTCAGATTGGCTTTGTATTGATCGCGAAATGCGATTACATGTGACTGGTCACTCCACGCAGCAGCAGCAGCTACTTGCAAAGGAAGTGGAGACGCGCATCCTACATACGTTCGATATTCCAAATATTTTTTTAGGATCTTTGCATCTCCGGCTATAAATCCGCTGCGAAGCCCTGGGGCTGATGATCTTTTTGATATAGAATTGATAGTCAAAATATTTTTAAATTCACTATTTCCTACAGCGATACTCGCATTTAGGATAGACGGCAATGGTTCATTTGTATATAGATCAATATAACACTCATCGTTTAACAATACAAAGTCATACTTTAAAGCCAATTTTACCCACTCTTTGAGACTCTCATAACTCATCACAGAGCCTGTTGGATTATTTGGAGAATTCAAAATAATCAGATCAATATCTTCCAAACTAGACTCGTCTATCTCAGGTAAAAAATTATTTTTTTCTTCTAATGTGAGATATCTTACTTCTGCTCTAGAAGCAATAGCAGCTCCTTCATAGATCTGATAAAACGGATTTGGAAATGCCATAACCGGATTTGCTATGTCATCAAGCAAAAATTGCGGGAAATTAAACAACACTTCTCTAGTACCAAAAGACGGCACTATCTCTTTTGGTTTTAATGAAATATCAAAACGACTTTTCATATAACTTATCATTGCATCTTTTAAATAATCTTCGCCGGCAGTTTTTGGATATTTATTTAGCAAATGAACGCTACTGTTTAAAGCTTCTTGGATAAATAATGGTGTATCAAATTGCGGTTCACCGATAGTGAGGCTAAGCGGAACAAAATTATCATTTGGCGATATATCGTTCAATAATATATTAAGCTTCTCAAATGGATATGATTCAAATTGCATTTATGTCTCGTTTTAGAACATTATATCAAAATTGGAGTTAAAAAGTAACGATAAACGCTTTGGGAGAAATGGAATGGTGCACCTTATTAAGATGTAATTTTGCATCTTGTTTATTGGCGAATGGACCTACAAGAACTTTTGTGCCATTAGCCGTTGATATTAGGCGATAATTAAGTCTTGTGCTTTTTATCTTCTTTAACAATTTAGGATTAATGGTGCCTTTGAAAGTTCCAACTTGTATAAAATGTTTATTGGAGGCAACTTTCTTTTTAGAATCAGAAATTGTTGTATCGGCTTTGATTTTGGGTTTATCAATATGTTCACTATATGTTCCATTGCCAAGCCATTCTATGATCTCATTTGCGAGCTTAGCCCCTCTGTACCTAGCTTTAGGACTATTAATAAGAATAACGACTGTATAAACCGTCCCTGATTTTGAGCGTACATAACCGGCTATATTTTTAACACCCTTTACCGTACCTGTTTTCATCCATACACGATGATGGAGGGATGACGGGAATCGTCTTTTTATAGTTCCATCAATCCCTGCGATAGAAAGTGTTTCCATCCATTTTGAATTATATTTCGAATATGCATTATCAAGCAAACTCTCAAATGCCGCAGAAGTTGCCCTAGCACTTCTTGACAAACCGCTACCGTTATCTGCTTTTATCATAGAAGCGTGATGCACACCGTGCCTACTTAAAATATCTGTCATTGCTTTACGAGATTTTACGAGTGTACCTGTAGCATTAGAGCTATTTGCACCGAGAGTAAGAAATATTTGTCTTGCAAATAGATTATTACTCTCCTTGGCCGTTTCAGAGATGATCTCCATAAATGGCTTAGAATAGTATACTATGATCTCGTTGGCATTTGAAGGCACTTTCCCCAATTTGAGTCCACCGGAAAATCTAATGCCGGCACTATTTAATTGCTCTGCAAAGCTGTAATAACAAGCTAAATATGATTTGGTTACAATTTGAGTAACTTTCCTTGGCGAACAGCGAGAAGATATTTGCCCCGATAAAACAACTATTGGTTTTGGTGATGATGTAATCACTCTTGCGGATGGCCAAGAATATTTTCCGCTGCATTGCCTGTTAACACTTTTGAGTCTATTATCGATCTCATAACTTTTATCTGCGACATCACTTGAAACGCTATTTCCTTTTATAGACAAAGTAGTTGTATTTTGATTGAACATCATAGCGTCTGGCATCGCATTATACGGATTATACGGATGTTCGTCAAAATTAGCGCTGCTACTATTTGATGATTCAAAATAGCTTCTATCCATTATTATATCGCCACTGATCGATCTGATTCCTCTAGATTTTAAAAACTCGACTATTTTGATTACATCTGATGTCTCAAATGCAGGATCACCATAGCCCTTTATATATAAATTTCCGTCAACTACTCCATCACTAACATTATCCGTACTGTAAACTACAGTTTTCCATCTATAATCGCTTCCCAACTCTAAAAGTCCGGCATAAGTAGTAGCTATTTTAATAACAGATGCCGGTATTCTTTCTATATCAGGGTTTAATGATGCTATTGTTTTACCGGGCGCGCCGCTTTCTTTGATAGATATGCTTATATCCCCAGTAGAAATACCTGATTTCATTATCATATTTTCTATTTGGCCGGGCAATTGCGCAAAAACGCAAGTAGCAAATATAGACCATGCTAATATATATCTAAACAGCATTAGCGAGTCCTTGCATAAGCTTCGCTGAGTTGCTTTAAAGCTTTAGATATAATCATAGATGAAGTACCAAAATTTAATCTCATAAACCTCTCACCGCCATTACCAAATAATTTTCCATCACTCAATCCTAATTTAGCTTCTTTATAAAAAAAATCAGTTATTTGTTTATGCGCATTATAGAGTTTTTTACAATCTAGCCACATCAAAAATGTAGCTTCAGTCTCAATGGGCTTTATAGGAATTTGATTTATTGTTAAACTATCTTTTATTAAATCAATATTCCTGCTTAAGTGTGATTTTAGCTCTTCAAGCCATAGGTCGCCTTGATTGTACGCAGCCATAAGTGCTTCTATCCCAAATGGATTTCCACTCTCTATGCCGCTGTTTCTTTGTACGGCTTCATAAGCAAATCTCAATTTTCTATTTGGGATTATAGCATATGAGGTTTTTAATCCTGCTATATTAAAAGTTTTTGACGGAGCATTTAATACTATACATCCATCATATCCTAGACTCGCAAACGATATATTTGACCCGCTATAAACCAAATCAGCATGAATCTCATCAGAAACTACCAAAACTCCGTATTTTTTGCAAATTTCCATAAGGCTAATCAACTCTTCTTTACTCCATGCTCTTCCGGTTGGATTATGAGGTGATGATAGCAAAAACAATTTTGCCTCTTTAGCCTTTTTTTCAAAATCTTCAAAATCAATATGATATTTGCCATTTGTATATAAAAGCCTATTTCCCAACAATTTTCGTTTATGGTTTTTAACAGAACTTATAAATGGAGGATAAATCGGAGTTTGAACGATTATTCCGTCATCTAAATTTGTATATGCTTGTATAGCAAAGTTAATAGAAGTTACCACACCGCTTGCCGGCACTATCCAAGACTCTTGTATTGACAGATTGTATCTTTTCTTCATCCATAGAACGATAGATTTAAAATATTCTTGGGGATATATAGTATAACCATAGATCGGGTGCAAGGCTCTTTTTTGTATCGCTTTTGTGACTTCTTCAGGAGAGGCTAAATCCATGTCAGCAACCCACATCGGTATCACATCCGAGCTTCCAAATAGTTTTTTAGCCTCTTCATATTTGACGCTATATGTATCTGTTCTGTTAATTTCCAAAAATTGGTTCAAATTCTCTCCCAAATACTCATTTGAGAAATTGTATGTTGATGTTTTCTTTGCGTTTCTTGGATAACAAAAGGAATATCGTGAGTATCTAAAAGCCTAAACTTATTACCCAATATCTCACTGATAGATTCAAGCGTCGTTATCTCTTTTCCGTTTTTGATAAAACCGCCAAGCCATCTGTTTTTAGGCGTATGCTCTTCTAGCCAGGTATATGGTGATGTCAGCGCCAAAATGCCGCCTTTATTTATCCTTTCGTTCAAAGATGCTAGAAATCTTTTAGGATCGTAGAGTCTATCTATAAGATTTCCGGCGAAAATAAGATCAAAGTTTTTGTATATAGACTTTAGATTGCAAGCATCTCCTTGCCAAAATGTAACTTTATGTGCATCTTTATCTAACCCAAAATCACTTAAGCAAATTTCGTACGAAGACTCAAGCTCTCCTTCTATTGGCATATTATAATGAATCTTAGCACCATCTCTTAGTGCAATTGCATATTGTATAAATCTTGCCGAAAAGTCTATTCCTACTACTTCATCAAAACTTTTAGCCAGTTCAAAACTGCTTCTTCCGATCGCACATCCCACATCCAATGCTCTAGCTGTTTTTCTGTCGTTCAAATAACCTACAACAATATCTATGCATTTTTTATGGAAATTGGGGATATTAAAAATATTTTTACCCCATTCGAAATGGCAATACTCTGATACTACATGATCTTTTGTATATGTACCAAACTCTATATGCTCATTATATCCGCTAACTACATATCTAAAACCGGCATGTTGATAAAAATGTCTTCTAAAAGCATAACGGCTACTAGGTAATGCGAGATTACCGCAGCTTATCCATGAACCGCC
>Ga0265295_1001911_pt1 | contig 34949 bp, 35 predicted proteins | sample Munlansysbiofilm_FD_192503 | JGI IMG/M metagenome (GOLD analysis project Ga0265295, IMG submission 192503) | Leachate microbial communities from a municipal landfill in Southern Ontario, Canada - Methane capture system biofilm | ecosystem: Engineered > Solid waste > Landfill > Unclassified ... | reverse complement strand
CTTCCTCTTCGAGGAACTGCTCGATGTCGGAGATTACCATGTCCATGCTGTCGGGATCCTCCAGCATCCGGTATAGCTCCTTCATGTACTCCTCCTCGCGCCCCCAGTACAGGTCCTGATAGTTGTACCAGTCCAACTTACCGTACCTAGACAACCTCTCAACAAGGCTCTCCATGTTCACGCCGCAGCGTTCGTTCTTTGCTTTCAACAGCCTGTGCTTCTTTCCATTGTGCGCATTGCGCCTGTTCCCGATTCTTCCAAACATGATCCATCCCCCTTTCCGGGAATGGCGGCTTTACTGACTGTTCCCATGGATTCACCGTCTGTTCTGCGAATACAGATGCTCCGGGATGCACAGCTTTCCGATCCTCTCGCGTGCTTCCTCCGGAACGAGGTCGGGCCTCCAGGTGAACTCCGCATCCGTTCCGTTCGCCCTGCAAACGAATTCCGGGTCATCGTACTCCCCGTCGAGCATCTTCCGGATCTCTTCGGGATTCGTTATCTGGTGGACGGTGATGGTGCGGTACTTGGTGTCGAACCAGGCCATACCGTTCTTCTTCACCTGTTTCGTCAGGGTCCTCTCCTGATCTCCGTACTCCCCGACGTAGTCCCTGTACTCCTCTCCCCACTCCTTCTCGAAGAGGTCCAGCGTGGTGAGGTTCTTCTCCACGTTGCCGTCTTCATGCTCAGTCTCCACGAGGATCACGCGCTGGTTCCTGGAGATGATGCGTCCGCTCTTCTTGGGGGATTTGTACTTCCTGACCTTCCTTATCCCGAACATCACTCCACCTCCTCGATGCGCAGGATCTTCGTATGGAGGTCCCACTGTCTGTTGTACAGGTTCCCGATCTGCCTCGCCTCGGTCTTGTTCTTGGCCATGCAGGTCATCGCGTCGTACGGATCGCACTCGAAGTACACGGCATACTTCTTCATCCCGGGTTTCACCCTCGGATCTGTGGCCTTGATGTTGCTCGTCAGTCCGGTGTACTTCATACCCGTGGTGACCATGTCCTGCCTCATGTCCCCCTCGGAGATCGTCCAGGCATGATCCAAATCTCCGAATGACGGCTCGTTCAGGTGGGACGGGAACGAACCCATGCGGATGACCCTGCCGTCGGGGGATGTGATCTTGAAGTACGTTATGCAGCGCCTGCCTGCAATGAACGATGTGGTCACGCGGTAGCCGTCGTCGGTGGTGACGTAGGCTTCGAGGCCGTTGATCGGCCATTTCTTTCCGGCCATGTCAGCGCCTCTCGTAGGGACAGCGGTTGCATCTGTCGTACTGCTTCGTGGAGCACATGGAGCACGGTATCAGGGTCGCGCCGCATTCCGGACAATTCGAAAGCCCGTATGCCCTGATCTCCACCTCGCTGTCGCAGTTCTGGCACCATTCGGTCGTCTTCAGGTTGGGATACCTGCGCATGAGCTCGCGGATATCGCTTTCCGACGTCACCTCCGGACCGTATTCCGGCTCCATGTTCGGGGAGATCTTCATGTTGCACGATCCCACGCCCTGGATGATGTAGTCGGAACCGTCGTCCTCGCCGTCGTACACGGCGACGAAGCGGCAGCCACATCCGTCGCAGATCCAGTTCTCGTAGTACTCGCCGTTGTCGGATCCGTTCTGTTTCATGCATGATGCCGGGAGCTCGCGTGAGCATTCCGGGCAGTAGACCTTCGGGCACTCGTTCCTGCTGAATATCCTGTGCCTGATGCCCGGCTTCCTCTTGCGGAAGAACATCTCATCCCCTCCTGGAGAGACGGGATCTCAGGCCGAAACTCAGGATCCTCTTCCTGTCCTTCGGATCTCCGTAGTTCATGAGCTTGTTGTAGTGCCCGGAATCGAAGTTCTCCGGAGTGTACCTGTACCCTCCCTCGGCAGCGGTCCAGTCGCGCTTGGAGAAGATCCTCTCCCTTCCCTTCTCGGTATCCTCGCGGTACCTGTCGAAGATCCTGTGGTTCCACTCGTCGTAATAGACGGTGGCGTTGTTCGGATCGTAGTGGCAGCCGCATGTGGTGCACTCCTTGATCCCGTTCCCGACGGTGATCCAGTAGTAGTTCATGCAGTTCGGGCAGAAGATGTCGCCGTCGCTGTCGTAGCAGTCGGTGATGTCGTCCTTGACCGGGATGGTCTTGTAGTGGATGGTGTTGATGCTGTACTTCAGGAGGGTGTCCAGCTTCGATTCGGCATCATTGAGCTTCGCCGCGATGAACGTCCCCTTCAGACCGTTGCCGTACCCGTTATCGATGGTGTACTGCACCTCGTACTGACCCGAAGGTGTCAGCGTGGCGTATCCGCGGATCGTCTTCTTGTCGACGGTCTCGTAGCCGGACCATCTCTCGATCCCGCGGTTCTTGTGCAGCTTCACCTGCTCACCTTCTTCTTGCCGATCGTCGTCTGGACATGGGTTCCGGATGACTTCTTGACGGGATCCGATGTCTTCGGCGACTTCGTCTTGGCTGAGGATGCCTTCTTCGATTCCGCTTTGGGCTTCGCCTTGGGCATCGTTCCGGATTCCCTCTTCTTCTTGACGCTGGTGCTCGCTGGGGTACCGCCCATCTTCAGCTTGGAGATGTTCGTCTCCAGGAAGCGCTCGTTGACCCTCTTCGTAGCCTTCTTCCCTCTGAGCGGCACGGAGCCCTTCTTCGATTTGAGCAGCGCCTCGCGGTCGTGGTTGTACATCTCCACCGCTTCCGCCAGCTGGGTGTTCTCGGGGCTGTGACCCTCGATGCGCTGATAGTATCCCGTGGGCGTCGTTGTCGGTCTCCTCGTCCTTGAGGTGGCCTCCGCTACCGTCGCCGCCTCCTCCATGTTCTTCAGCGTGGCCAGCTCGTCCTTGGTCATCCTGCCCCATGCGACGGAATCGATCTGCCCGCTGTCGTTGACCGGATATGGTGTTCTGGACACATCGTCGCGGGATTCGTCGGTGAATCTCAGGTGGTGTGTGAACTCATGGGTGATCGTGTCCTCGTCGGCGCCCTTCTCTAGGACGATCTGCGGACAGTCGACCCCGGGCTGCTTGTACCTGTAGAATCCGCTGGCACCTTTGCCGGATGAACCTGTGGTGATCATTATGCCGCCGTCCTTCACCGCGCTTCTCAGCTCGGTACCGGTGAAGTTGTCTGTGAGCACCTTGCGTATGCGCTCCTCCTCGGGGGAGATGATGGCTATCTTCTTCCCCGCCGTGCTTCCGCTCTTGGACGATGCGCCCTTCAGGACGCTGTAGACGCTTGACGAGGGATCGTCGATACCCCTGATATCCGATTCCGCGGGATGCTGCCACCAGCCCGTCTTCAGCAGATCCTCCGGCGTGTATCCATCCTTCGGCCTGTCGAACACCGTGGTCGCCTCCTTGTCGATGTCGATGACCACGCTCCTCTCGTGTCCGTTCCTTCCGCCCTCGGCCTCGTTCAGGAACCTGGCGAACAACGCTTCGTCCGGTACGCGTCCGGTCTTTGTGTTGATCGGTATGGCATACTTCGTTCCATCCTTGCCGGTCATGATCTTCACGGGTATCTTGTCGGGACCCGCGAACGGGGAGCTCCCCGCCCTCAGCGTTCCGACGTCGATGTACGTCGTCCCCTTGGCGTTCATGCATCTGACCGAACCCAACGCCCTTCCCGTGGACGGATTGAGGAGTATCACCGGTCCGGTGTATCCCCTGTCCCTGAGATCCTTCTTGGCCTGGGTCTTGGCATTCCTGCGCATCAGTCTGGCGTTCTTCCTCTGAGCCTTCCTGAGCTCTTTGAGCGCTCTCTTCCTCTCCTTCAGCAAACTCTCCTGTTCGCTGTTGTTCCTCTGCACTTCTGCGAGTGCGTCACTGTTCATTGATTCTCCTCCATTGAGGTGTTCTTGCGATCCTTTCGGATCCAAGGCGGCTTTACTGACTGTGCGTTGTGTTCCGGAATGCTCTGTTTATGTCATTTCCTTCTCCTGTCCAGCTTCTGCTGCGATCTCTTCGCCGGTTCCCTCGACAGTATCTCGGCCATCGCGATGTTGGTGTTGACGCCGTTGCTCTCGACGGATCTGATGGCTCTCTTCCCCTTCTGGCGGGGGATGAGGAACTCCGGCACGGACATCGGCTTCCCCGCCATGATGTGGCGGTCCTCGATGTACGCGTCGCGGGCATCGCGGTCCGGTATCCTGTCGTAGTATCCCGACTGCATGCTGTCGATCCCCGTCCTGGCCACGGTCTCGGCGACTGTCATCGCCTCCTCCGCGTTGCAAATGCGCTTCCTGTCGCGCGTGGACATGCTGTTGTATCTCCCATCGTCGAGTCTGCCGTCCTCCCTCGTGGGGAACGCCGTGCGGGTGATGCCCTTCCTGGAGAACATGGTCCTGGCGTGATGCACGACCTCGTGCACGATGCCGTCGGCCGTCGTCCTCTCCTCGATGACGATGAGCGGTATCTCCACGCCGTCCTGCTTGCGCAGATAGTATCCCGTGGCACCGCCGCAGTTGGGGACCGTGCGTATGACGAAGGATCCGTTGCGGGTCATCTCGTCCAGCTCCGATGCCGTGAAGGACGACTCCAGCACACCGCGTATACGGCGCTGCTCGATCCTGCTGTCTGTGACGACGCCGATCTTGCGCTGCGCCTTCCTCATCGCCTTCCCTTTGACTGAAGACACGTCGTAGATCATCGAGTCCCTGGTGTCGAGTCCGAGGATGTCGCCGTTGCGCGGATCCGCCCACCATGCGACGATGTCCTGCGGCCTGCACCTTATCGGATACAGGACGGAGTCGTTGTCATCCAGGTCCTTGGGGGATCCGCACTGCTGGAATCTCTGCACCAGGGCATGGATCGGGACGCATCCGGTGTCGTCCACCGGTATGGCGTACTTCCTGCCGCGGTAGACCACGGTCATGACGCTCTCGCTCATGTTCCATCCTCCAGACAGTACCTCGCGGCACGGTCGTACTCGGCCTTCGTGTACCTGCCGTCCGGGATTTGAATCCTTTCACCGGGGGACTTTTCCGTAGCATCTGGCACATCCTTTCCGTAAGAGTCTGAAAACGAACCTTCCGCTCCCTCGGGGATATCATGGACGTTCCCATCTCTATCTATATATACGCGTACGCGACCCCCCGCTGATCCGTTTTCGTTTTTTATGCTGGATGGCGATTTCGGAAACGGAACCACGTTTTCCTCCGTCGCCCGCTCCGATGCCCGTTTCCCGGGTTCCGCCACGACATCGGGGACCTTTGCGTCGCCTTCGTCATCATCGGTGACGAACAGTTCGGGATGCTTCCTCATGTATGCATCGAACCTCGACTGCCAAGTGGTCTTCACGACGTACTTCCCGGTCTTGACATCGATCTCGGAATCCGCTATGACCTCCCATTTGACCTTGTGATCCCTCAGACGGACGATGCGTTCCATCTGCTCGTCGACGGCGGTGCGATTCTTCTGTTCCGGAGTGCAATCCATGTTATCGAAGAAGCTCTTCATGACCGTCGGCAGCTTGAACGACGATACGTCGGAGCATGCGTTGATGAATCCACGGAAGTCGAACTTCTCCTTCGGATCATCGCTGACCGACGTCCTGAAATCGGCGCAGGCCCCCGTGTCGTAGAAGTACCCTCCGATTCTCACATCCTCGGGCTTCCTGGTCCACGGCGTCACCGGGATGAACAGCGGGTTGGTCGGCTTGTGCGTGGTGTTCAGCTTTATCGTGACCCACTGCTTCCAGTTCGTATCGGAGTGCCAGCGCTTGATGTACGTCATTGCCACGGCCTTGTCCTTGTACAACCTCGCCGTCACGTATCCCGCCTTGTCCGGGTGATCGGGGAAGTTCCTCGCCCTCGGCGGGAGGTTGGATATCGCGGGCGTCAGCGTCCAGAGGCACATGTTGAACTTCCTCGTCATCCCGTACAGTCTGAGGAAGTTCTGGTTGGTCTCCTCCGAATTCGAGTCTGCGAGAAGATAGTTCTGCGCCTCGTCCAGCACAACCAGGAACAGTATGTCCCTGCCGTTCTCGTCATACAGGCGGGACATTATGCGGAACATCTCCTCCATAGAGGTGACGTGGAACACATCGTCCGGCGTGTCCTCCACGTAATCATCCTCGGACTCGCCGTCCTTGCGCATGAAGATCACGTTCGTCAGCAGGAACGTCTTCGGGAAACGGTCGAAGGGGTATCTGCGAGACATCATCATCTCCGCGATCGCTATCGCGGTGTGCGTCTTCCCGCCTCCGCGTTCACCGTCGGAGACGATGTTCCTGCCCGCCTTGAACACGTCGGCGAAGAATCCGGAGTAGTCGAACTCCTCCTTCGTTATCTCGCCTCTCTCATTGGGCATCTTCGGACCTCCATTCGGAGAACACGCTCATCGACATGCCCTCTATGTCTGCGACGGTGTTAGAATCCTCCTTGCTGGCACCTATCATCGAAAGGTCGCGCATGATCTGCTCGAACGTCTTGAAGTACAGGAAGAACGCCTCGCGGGACATCCTCTCCCTGTCGTCGGGACCCAACGGGAACTTGCCGCAGGTGTCGATGTACAGATGGTTCTGCTCGATGATCCCGTCTGGGATGCATGCGGACAGCAGCATCGCGAACGTGCGCACGTACCCTGTGCGGTAATCGCCCTCTGAGTAGAATCCGATGAGATCGTCGAACGCGCTGTTTATCTTCCTCGCGTTGTTCACGAAGAGACTGGATTCAGTGACCATGGTGCATCCTCCCGAACACGGATCTCAATCTTGATGCGATCGTTTGCCTTCCGCAGTACTCCTCAAGGAACTCGGTCATCTCTTCAGATTCGGTTTCATCGCACTCCGTTACGTCGGAATTTCCGAACATTGCTTCGGACTCCTCGTTTTCATCATCGATCTGCTCTTCTGCGATTTCCCGTGTTACTTCCGTGTTAGAGCAATCACCCTGGTTGCAATCTCCGAATATTACTTCGGTTTCCTCTTCATCCGATTCTGTCTGATTCTCCGAGGTTGCTTCGGGCATCACTTCCATCGTGCACATGATGATGTTGTCCAGGAATGCCGAATCCGCCTCGTATACGTCGATGTCGTCATCGGATTCCATGACATCTCCGTCCGGTTCCGCGGCCTCGTCGTTGATGAGATCCTCGTCGATCGGATCTTCGGAGATCTCTTCGTACTGCTCTTCCAGGAAGTCCTCGGATATCTCCGGTTCCGGAACGTCGACGAGTTCGACGCCGCGCTCCTGCGCCTGACGTATGCGTTCGTTTTCGCGTTCCTCCATCTCCCCGATGTATCTGAGGTACTGCCTGTACTCGAACTCCTCCTCCGCGGTGCGTTTCTCTGAATCGTGGTCGCGTATCCTGCGTATGGATTCGAAATCCAGCGGGGAATCCGCGTTCTCGATGGACATTGCCCTGAAGAGCTGTGTATCGAGTCCCTTCTCCACGATGCGCTTCCCGTAATCCTCGGCGGAGCACATCATGCCGAACTGCTTCGTCTCCGCCTTCGTCAACTCGATCTCGTCTATCGCCGACAGGTCCTGGAGGATTATCTTCAGCCTGCGGACGGTGGTCATCTGCTCGATGGTCTCTGCATGCGGTATCTCCTGCGTCAGCCAGTACGGTCTGTGGACGAGGATGAACTCCGCCGTGTCCAGATCAAGCTGGTCGTACTCCCTTTTCGCCTCGCGGTTAAGGAAGTCGATCATCAGGTCCGAGATGTACAGCGACGATTTCACGTCCATGTACCTCGAACCGTACTCGGCGATCTCCATGGTGTTGTCGTCGGGGATGCAATGCATCATCCTCTCGGCTTCAGTCATCGTTCTCCTCCTCCGACTTCTTCATCTTCTCGATGTTCCTCTTCATGTCCTGATCGGTACGGATATCGCCAAGCAGTGCGCGGAACAGATGGCTTCCCGGTTTGAGGTCGGCCTGATGCGACAGTATCTTGGCACCCTGCTCTACGCCCTGAGTTCTGAGCTTTATCTCGTTGTCCATGCTCTTCACGAGGATCCCCTCGTAATTGCGCATCACATGGTCCGCGATGGCCCCGTTGATGTAGTAGTCCATGGGCTCGTTCGTCTCGGTCGGGGATATGGTGTACTTCCTCGATTCAGCGGAGAAATGGAACAGGTACCTCGGTTCCCCGGCCTTGTGTCCGCTGCGAACGACGCCGTTGCGATTGGCTTTGTAGGTTCCGATGCGTACCTTGTTCACAACGATCGGAGTGCTCTGCACCTCGACGGCATCGATCGCCTGCACCTTTATGCGCAGATAATCACCCATGAGGTCTATAGTGCGGTGTCTCTTCACCATCCCGCGGTTCAGCTCCAGGGGATTGTGGACCCCGAAGATCAGCCTCTTCAGTATCCCGCACATGCCCTGGGGCTGGAAGCACTGCTGACCGTCCCTGTTGTAATAGATGACCAGCGGCCTGGCGACCTCGCCCTGGCGTATGTCGATGATGTTGTGCACCGCGACGTACTCCTTGTCGATGCCCGTGCGTGAATAGCCGTAGATGTAGCTCGGGACGAATCCCATCACGGATGCGACCAGATACACGTTGTCGGCCTCCCAGGGGTATTTTCCCGTGCAGGGGAGGATGAACAGCATCGCGATTGCGATGAATATCATCCACGTGACCGGGTCCTTCAGGGGGATGATGACGTTGACCAACGCCCTCACCCTCCCTCCGAGGAAGAACGCGAACAGCGTCACCGCTATCGCCAATACCGGGAGTATCAGTTCTTCGGCCATCATGCGAAGGCCCCCAGGATTCCAACGGACAATGCGACCATCGACGTTAGGGCCTTCCACGGTCTGTGCCTCCATGCGAAGTACACCAGACAGAAGGCCCCGGCGAAGCAGATGATCATCGACCAGTTCTCCACCACGGACCATACGGCCGAAGCTAACAGGCCGAAACCATCTGTGACCGAATTCATGCCATCACCCCGTGTCCTAGTCCGATTGACAGGTTCGAGGCCTCAGAACGCCTTGGAATCGACATCATAGCAATCTCCCGGTGTATCTCTCGATGAAATCTGCGATGTATCCCGATCCGAAGATCCCCAATGCGACCAATGTGATACCCGCGCCGACGATAACGATATTTCCGCTGCGGTATCCTCCGATGATGCACAGCAGCCCGATCGCGCACAGCACGATCATCAGGACCAGCCTGAGCATACCGCTCTCAGACGGAGGATCCAGCGGATCGTCGCTCATCCTGTTCGCGTCGATCAGCGTTATGGAGTTCATCTTCAGATCGATGCTGTTGACGATCTCCCCGGAATGCATCATCTCGTACACGTTCAGGACCGAACCTGCGTCGATCTCCGCCAGCTTCGCCGACGATGTCGACGAGGCCATATTCCAAGACGACAGCGAATCCACTCCGAAATCCCAGATCGCGACTATGCATCTCTGCGTCTGCGGATTGTTGCCGTTGGTCAGCGTCTGATCCTCGAAGTAGTAGAACGGCGTGTACACCGCGTTCGTGTAGACCGTCGAACCGTTGCCGTCGACTATGTCGCCACGCACGTAGAATGACATGGAGTCGTTGCTCATGCTGTAGTCCTGCGTCTTGAGCGCCCCGGAGTTGCTCTGGTAGTATTCCGACAGCTGCTCCAATGCCAGTACGGTGACGATCTCCTTCTGCGCCTGCGTCAGATTCACGTTGGCGTAGTTGTCGGGAACCGTCAGGGTGGTGAGATAAGACGAGGCCTTCCCCGCCGCAGAGTAGATGTTCCAAACCGCTTTCGCCGACGAGTTCGCATCGCCCATGGTCTCGAATACCGCATTCAGCAGTCCGTCGTACGATTCCAGGACCTCCGTCAGATCGACGATCCTTGTGGATGCGCCGTCTGGAATGATCTCAAGCGAGATGTCGTCGTAACCGAAATCGTCGATAACGATCTGTCCGTCGATGTACTGCGCGAGCTTCCTCTCGTCGCCGGCTTCCATGACCATGGCCGAATTCACATCGGCCGCGGAGAAGCTGTACACCGGCAGGATGGTCCCCGCGTATGTCGTGCCTGTCTGGAGTCTGTACACTCCGGGCTCGAAATCAGGGATGGAGTCGAGATCGACGTATCCGCCGGTGACGAGGTACTCGTCCCCGGATTCCGACGTTATCATCGCGTCGCCAGGTCCGAATGTCCAAAGATCCCCTCCCGAGAGGTACGCTTCGTCGTATCCGGTTTTGGATTCGGCAGCGGTCAGGATCGTGCATCCCCAGCCGTCGCCGCTCCCGACAATGCTGGTCCCGTAACCGAAGGCCAGCGTCATCTTGTCGTCGTACAGCGTCTGCGTGTTCCATATGTCCGCCCTGCGTGACAGCGAGTCGTACTGCTCGTTGATCTGAACCGCCGCATTCGCAAGCATGTAGGATGAGTTCAGGTACGTTCCGGAAACGGACAGGACTTCCGACGGATCGTAATCCCCTCCGACCATCCACAGTTCGGACGCGGCCAGTTCGGATTGCCTTATCCAGTGCTCGTTGGTGAGCCTCCAGATCTGCGTATGGCTCTCCATCTGCGTTTCGGTGAATCCTATGCCGTCAGAGATGAGCTGCGAGATCGTCTCTGCCTCGTAACCTCTTACTTCATTGTCCGGAGTGCTCCCGTCGCCTTCCGCCAATGCGGTACCCACGAGATATCCGGCCGCGAAGCTGGTTCCGGCTATCGCCCCTATTATCACCGCCGCGGTTCCCGACGAGATCAGGATTATGCCCGCCGTCGTGAGTATGAACGCATCCGAATCGTCGCTCTCCTCCACCGCGGTTCCGATCGCGAACGATGCTGTCATCACCATGGCCACCGTCATGATGGCCATGAGTCTGCCGTGGCGGTTCATAGGAACCTCGTCGCGACCGCTATGATCGATATCACCGCTATGACGAGTATCACTGCCGCCCAGATGTCTATGCTATCATTCTTCTCTTCGTTGCCGTCATCGTTCTCCCCGCCCCCGTCATCATGGGGGACTCCGGATCCGATGACCATGGGGATGCTGGATTCCCCTTCGACGTTGCCGCCGTTGACCGATTTGACAACGATATCCGTCGTCAGATCGTCTGAATAAGTGTGCGAGTACATTGTATCGTATCCCTTTGATTCCGTTCCGTCCCCCCATTCGATCACGGTGCCGAATGCCGTCCAATCGGATGCCATGGAGATGGTGACGGTGTTCCCGTTGCGATCCGCGGTGTAATGCTGCGACCACTGCGCCTGTAGCGTCATGCTGTGCTCCGCGATGTTCCCGAAATCCCAAGATCCGCCGCCGATCTGCTTCCATCCGATGAAGACGAACGCGCTCCTGGACGGATCCGACGGTTGTCCGATCGTGCTCCCCTTTTCCACCGACTGCACCGGCAGGGACCCGTATCCTCCGTTGAGATCGAACGTCACCGTCACGGACGACGATGCCGCCTCCCAGTGCGCGTGGAATGTCGTGCCCCCGACGATACCGACCGCCGATCCGCATGGGAGCACATCGTCCGATGAGCCCATCGTCCAGCCGGTCAGCTCCATGCCGTCTCTGGAGAATCCGTATGACGGCAGGACTATCTCCTTGCCAGGCTCCACTATCTGTGTGGAAGCCCCGTGACCGCCGTTCGCATCGAAGGCTGCCTGATACGTCTCGGCGTGTTCCGGTATCCAATATGCCTTGAACGTCGCCGCTCCTGATACGGTGAAAAGGTATCCCGGTGCGAACACCGCCGAATCGTCCGATGTCAGATACCATCCCGCCAGGACGCATCCCGACATCTCGAATCCCGTCGAAGGCAGCGCTATGACGCCGTCCGTGGATGCTATGTACGCAGTACGGTCAGTACTCTCCCCGCCGTTGGCATCGAGCACTATTATGTTCGGATCCGCGACCCAATGCGCCTTCGCCTGGATATCGGACCTCACAGTGTAGACCGAACCCAGAGGGAAAGTTGCCTCCGTCCCGTCCACGGGGATCTTCCAGCCCACCAGCGTGTATCCGTCCCTAGACATCCCGTCCGAAGGGAGAACGACGCCGTTTGCATACTGGGCGTTCGATGATACTATCGAGCCGTCGCCTCCGTTGGCATCGAATGAAACGGTGAACGTCTCGCCCTGATGTTCCGGAGCGACCGACACGATCCATGAGACGGGATAGTTCTTCTCGAATCCCGCGGGACCGTCGATGTTGAGATGGATCCCCACCAGATACACTCCGGGGACGTGGCATGTTCCGGAGAATGTCACCACGTAACCGTTCGAAACGGCGATGTTCATCCATTCCGGAACGGAATCCCTGACGACCGTGCATTCGTACATCGGGTCCTGCGAGAACATCATGTAATTCACCGCGAACTCCACCCACATAGGTCTGTTCTCGGAATCCTCGTAGTCGCTGTACGGCGTGTACCTGTACTCGTTGCCGGAAGTCACCGATGACACTGCATACACATCGAAATGATCTGGAACGGCCGTCCATTCCGCATACAGCACCGTATCGCCGGATACTGTGAATGCGGATCCGGGTTCCAGATGCACTCCGTCCGAAGAACCCTGAAGCCATCCCGACAGATAGGATCCGCTCTTTGAATATCCCGTGACAGGAAGTTCTATCGAATTCCCGTCGAGAACCTTCTGTGGCGGAACGGTGCCTGAACCGCCGTTGCCGTTGAATGTGATCGTCGATGTCGCATCGTATTCCCCTGCGGCATCGGATGATTCGGCGCATGCTATCGCCGATAATCCGGCAAGCAGCATCACGGCCAGAACCACGCGCATGATGTCCTTATTCAAAGGATACCACCCCGTCGTCGCATGTGCTCGTGTACGCCAGCCTGCTCAGCACCGTCACGGTGAACGTCTGCACGCCGTCAGTGTAGCCTCCTTTGACCACACGCACGGTGAGATCGAACACTCCGGGTGAATCCGGTGTTCCGGAGATTGTGCCGTCCGTTGCGGATAGCCAATCCGCGCCCTCTATCGAGAGTGCTGCATCGTCCTCGGACAGGTCCGGCGAATATGACCATACATCACCCGTGATGATCGCGCCGACTGTCGGTTCCGAGAGGATCGAGACCTCGGCGGTGACGGATATCGTATCGCGTATGTCCGACGTCGCTGCTGTTCCGGCCGAAGACCAGTAGAATATGATCAGCATATCATGGTCGGATCCGGTCGTCAGGGTGCAGGAATCCTCTCCGATGACGGTTGTTCCGTTGCTGTCCATGGGGGAGACGTAGAAGTTCGTCAGATAATGGCCCGTGACCAGATCCGAGGAGTTCAACGTCCCCACGCGGAAGCGGATGTCGGCGGTGAACGATACACGGTACACGGTATCCGGTTCCACGCTCAGCGTCGCTATCCTGTTGTCGTTCTGGCCTTTGATTCCGCCCAGTTGACCGGTGATGCGCAGATATCCGCTGACATCCTTCGCGGAGTCGTCGAACAGCTCCGTCCCCTCGGCATCGGACACATCGGCCAACACCGTCGATCCGATCATGGCCGTCACCGATATGGAGAAAATGAAAAGGGGTTTGAGTTGGGTCGGATCACAACGCATACGCTATGACTCCGTTCGAAGGCACAGATGTGAATGCGAGTCTTGTAATCACTTTCACGACGAACGTATCGCTGGCGCCGTTCGAGGAGACCGTAACGTTGTATGTTCCGGCCGTTGACGGAGCCGTTCCCACGATCGAGGTTCCCGAGGCGCGAAGCCAGGAAACGCCCGATACGGTGACGGTTCCGGAGGACACGACGTTGGGGATGCTGATCGACTGTCCAGTGTACACTGTGATGTCGTCGACGCTCAGAGACGCCGCATACGTGAACACGTTGGTGAGGATGTACTCCTCGTAGCCTCCGCCGTATCCGGGACCCTCTGCCACCACATGCAATCCCACGGCGAACGTTCCGTACGATGTGGGGTTGAACTTGAACGACATCGTCCCGTTGGAATACGCGACGTTGCTGAACAGCGTGGTGTTGTTCGTCACCGAGGTCGAACCGAAGTTGAACACGCAGGGGTAGATCGAGATCCCGCCCTCGTAGTCGTAATCCTCGATGACCAAGGATCCGGAGGCGACTCCGATGTAATCGAATCCGGAAAGTCCCGTGTTGAAGTAGTAGTCGAACTTGTCGCCTAGTACCTCGAAGTACGATGACATTTTCTGGTAGCTCTCGAACACAGAGGAGTTCTTGTTCAGACTGACCGTGACCGGACCGCTGATACTCGTGGCCAGGGATGCGTCGGGACTTCCCGTCACATTCAGATTGACCTTGATGTAGTTCCCGCTGGTGACATTGCTCGCGCTCCCGACACCGTTGGGGTAGAACCCCATATCATAGTATCCGGGCACAAGTGGCGTTCCGACTATGTCTCCGCCCGAGTTGACGCTCATGCCTCTGGGCAGACTCAGGGCCAAGGACCAGTTGCTGTTCGACGCTATGGAGTAGTTGCTCGGTATGTTCGTGTCGAAGGAGTAGTACGTTCCCACTCTTGCGGTCAGGTTGTAGGTGGCCGACGGCGCGGCATCGGAATCGTCCGATATCATCGGAACGGCGGCGAATGCCGACAGCACGACGGCGAAGATGGCGATGAACGCCATCAGTTTGGAGTTCACAGAGGCCATCCTATCACCCCGATGTACGTCAGCACCGCGAACACCGCGACGACACCGCCGATTATGACTACATCGAACCTTCCGAGGTACAGTCCGCCGAGGATCATCGCTATCGCGAGGATCGCCAGTATGAGCTGTACGACATGCTCGACCGTCTTATCATCAGTATTGCCGTTATCGTCATCGTCGCTTCCGGCGGCCGTCCATTTGGCGTAGATGCTCATATTGCCGCTCACGGCTGTGTCGAAGTCGAATGCGTTCCTGCATCCCTCGTCGGAGTACCATCCGCCGAATACGTATCCTTCCCTGACGGGTGCGGCCGGTTCGGTGATTGTGTCTCCGGAACCGACTGTCACTGTATCGACGTCGGAACCGTTGACGAAGGAGACCGTGAACGCGGTTCCTCCGATCCATTTGGCGTAGTATGTGTGCGATGCCGTTATCTTGGAGCTCCAGTCGACTGCGGCCGAAAGACCTGCGTCGGAGTACCATCCGCCGAACGTGAATCCGCTCTTCACGGGATCCACGGGTTTGGTCGCGGAGACGTTGTACGCGCTCTGCTGTATCTCGGTCACGGACGATCCGCCGTTGGACTGGAACGATATCACGGGGAATCCCATGATCTCCACCTTGTATGTGGCGGTGGAGGATCCCAGAGGGTTGGTCACTGTCTGCTCGACGTAGTACGTTCCCGTGGCGGGGAATGTGTGGATGGGGTTCCATTCGGTGCTGGTGCTTTCGTCTCCGAAATCCCAGGCGATGGATTCGGCCTCCTGGCCGTCGAACTGGAAGCATACGGTGTAGGAGTAGAACTGGCCCAGGTCCTGGTCGTACCCGTCGGCCGCATCGGCGGCGGGGGCGAGGGAGAGGGTCAGCGCCACAACCATCAGCGAAACGAACGATATCGCTCCGATCATCTTGGTGCTGTTCATGTCATCACACCGCATATGCTATCACACCGTTGGACGGCGTGGACGTGTACACGAGAACGCTGAGGATCTGACATGTGACGGTGATGGTATCTGTCTGTCCGGCCGCGGATGTGACCTTCACTCCGACGGTGAACGAGCCTGCGGGTGCCGATCCGTTCATGGAGAGCTGTCCCGTGCTGCTGTTGATGGACACTGTGACACCCGAGGGTGCGTTGTTGTCGACTATGGAGAACGTGTTGCCGCTTCCGCCTGTCGCCGAATACGCCGAGGTCTTTGCGGTTCCGGCCGTGGTGCTCACGCTGTCGGCTCCGCTGAGATCGAGGACGCCCTCGACGGTGAGTCTGACGCTCTTGGTGATGCTCTGGCCGTACTGGGATGTCGCTTTGACGGTGAAGTTCGTTCCAGCCGTGACTGCGGCGGATCCGGTGACCGTCACCTTGCCTGTGTTGTCGATGGACACTCCGGAGGGAGCTCCGACGAGGGACCAGGTGAGTGTGGATGTTCCTGTGACGGATGATGCGTACGTCTCGGTGACGTTGCCGTTTCCGGAGTACGTGAGTATGGTGTCGTCGCCGGTGATCGATGTGAGCTTGGGCTCGGACTGGATGGTTATCTGTTTCGTGGCTGTCTGGGCGGGTCCGTTGTGGGATGTTCCCGTTATCGTCACGACCGTACTCTGCTTGACAGCGGACGATCCGGATACGACTCCGGTGGAGCTGCTGAGAGAGAATCCCGAAGGCAGAGTTCCGGATGTGACCGACCAGGTCACTCCGAGATCGCTTCCGGTCTGCGAGACGGCTGTGGATGAAACCGTGGTACCGTATGACTTGAGGGTCTCCGCGGAGCCTCCTTTGATGACATTGTACACTGTGAAGGGGATCGTCACGTTGACGCTCTGGCCCTTCGCGGATGCTGTGAGGTAGATGATGTTGGCCCCGACTGTGATGGGTGTTCCGGTGACGCTGCTTCCCGACAGGGACAATCCCGCGGGCAGGGTCTTGCCGGACGTGACACTCCATGCGACCGATCCCATTGAGGACGACGCGGAGAGCGATACGGTTGCAGAGCTTCCCAGGATCACGTCGGAAGCCGTACCGGATGCTGTGAGGCCGGATGTGATGTTGGCCCTGATGTACTGGTACGCGGTCTGAGAAACGCCGCCTGTGGAAGTGGTGGCCTTGAGAATGATATCGTAAACGGTTCCGACCGATGCGTTCGAGGGAACGGTGACGGTCACTGTGCTTCCGGAGATGGTCGCCCAGGATCCGGTTGTTATGTTGGAAGAGGTTCCCGAAGAGGTGTTGGTTCCCTGTTTCAGGATGCTCGTGGATACCGACAGATCGCTCGGATATGTCGGTGTGTAGGTCCATCTGAAGCCCGGTGCCAGGTTGAACTCGCTTATGGTGCCGTACGACGGATCCGATGCAGCATCGGAACCGTCGTTGTCCAGCATCACGAAGCAGGAACAGAGGCACATGGCCATCACGACGGATGCCGCTATGATCTTGTTGCGCTTGATGTTGTTTGACATGCTTACCTCCCGTCCTCCGACATATCCGAAAAATCGAAAGATCAGGCAGAAAGCAATCATCGGTGGAGAATATTAGTAAGCGGAAATTGGAGATTAATACGTATTAGATTGGCATTATTGTGGAAAGGGTGAAATGATTATCAATCTTAAAGGCATGATACATGGTGAAAAATATGGTATGCGATACAAATATATGGTTGGTGAGGGCAGGTAAAAATGGAGAATATGAAGATTATTTTATCAACGAAAAAATTGTTGGCATTCCGTTCAATCTTGGAAAAGAAGTAATTTTTACTGATGATTATCGCGAATTGAAAAGATTCATCCAGAAAAATAATCTAGACTTGAAAACACCTCAGCTGACTTCCAAGGTATTTACCATCACGAGTCGTATGAAAATTGGAGATTACGTTCTCATTCCGAGTAAAAAGAAACACAATGAGTATTACATTGGAATCATAAAATCAGATTGCACATATAGTCCAGATAATTGCATTATGCCATTCAGAAGAAGTGTGTCATTCTCACCCTCAATGATATCTAAAGAATCGTTCGAATACAATACAAGAAATTCTCTTGGTTCATTATTATCGATATTTAAAATTCCTGCCAACGAAAAACTGTTGATGATGCTGAATAGCATAATCACTAAATGAGTTCAAATTTAATGATTTAACGAACAAAATCAAAAATTATCCTTATAAATAAAATGACTATGCACTATGATTATTATGGATGCAATTTTTAACTTAGTTATCCATAACGATTCGAAACGATATGTTCCGGGATGCAATTTTAAAAAAGTGCAATGAGTGGTTCAATTCCGATGATTGCACTGTGAGTGAGTTGGTAAGTTACATTGAAATGACTGGTAGGATGAGAGATGCTCAGATCGAAGCAATAAAGATCTACCTGTTTTTAAAAATTGCATGTAACAACCGCTCTATGTTTGATTTGGCATCCAGCGGGGAATTCAATACCATCGATCTTGAAGAAATCGAATTGAAATCTAGTACGCGTACATTTTTGAAAGAAAATCCATCAGCTGCTGCTCTTTTTCAATATTGTCTAGACGCCAAAAGATACGATAAGAAAATAGAGGTGATAGAACAATTGATCAGAAATGATCCACAATCTTTGGACTATTCAAGAATTTTAAAAGAAATGTTCTATAATATCTCATACACAGATTATATTTTCAGTTTACCAATGGGTGCAGGAAAAACATATTTAATGGCTGCATTCATGTATTTAGACTTATATTTTTCAATAATAGATCCGAATAATGAAGCATTTGCACAGAATTTCATAGTATTGGCACCATCTGGATTAAAAAAATCTATTGTTCCAAGCCTTAGAACAATCAGCAGCTTTGATCCAGGATGGATTTTACCTAAAGATGTTGCTGAAACCATAAAAAGAGACGTTATCATAGAAACATTGGAAGCAAATGCCTCAGACGCAAAATCTAACAAGACTCGCAATCCAAATGCCAGGAAAGTCAGTACATTACTTGCCAATGGAAATCCACATGGAATCGTACTGGTCACCAATGCAGAAAAGGTGATACTGGATCGCATGTCCAATAGCAATCTCAATCCATTCTTCGAATTCTCCGATGACGAAAAGGACAGAGCTTCCAATGAATTGAGAAACATAATAGGAAAAATACCGCGTCTTTCGATAATGATCGATGAGGTTCATCACGCCACGGATGATTCGATCAAACTACGTACTGTTGTGTCCAAATGGGCCGAAAGAAAATCTGTAGTTTCTGTGATCGGTTTTTCTGGAACACCATACCTCCCTAAAGGTGATAAAATACCAATTGGTGGTAAAACCAACATAGTTTCTTCTGAAATTGAAAATGTTGTTTACTTTTACCCACTCGTTAGCGGTATTGGAAATTTTTTAAAGAAACCGATAGTGCGTACATTCGAAAACAGAGAAAATCATCTTGAGATCGTCGAACAAAGTCTTCGCTCGTTTTTTGAAAATACAACAAACAAAAAATACTCGAATGGTACAATTCCGAAAGTGGCAATTTATTGCACATCGATTGAATCATTGGAAGAGGAAATATATCCATTATCATGCAAAATCTCAGAGGAATTCGGATTTAAATCTACAGATGTGGTCTTGAAATACCACGATGGTAATTCAAAATATAAACCACCAGCAGATGCATCGATGGAATTCGCTACATTGGATCGCCCAGTATCAAAGATTAGAATTATACTGTTGGTACAGATCGGAACTGAAGGTTGGGATTGCAAAAGTCTGGATGGGGTCATTTTATCAAATGAGAATAAAAGTACAAGAAACAAAGTCTTACAAACATGTTGTCGTTGTTTGCGTCAGGTTACAAGGTATGATGATGAAACAGCATACATCTATCTTTGCAAATCAAATGAAGAAATATTGTCCGCACAACTGAAAGAAGAACAGCACATTTCCATCAAAGAATTCCAAGAAGGAAAGAAGAGAGAATCACACGAGCTCCATTTTTACAATAGAAAAGAGGTTATCGATCTCCCTTCGATGTATTTTTATCAATTCAAAGTTGAAGATAAAATTGTAATTGATCCAGACATAGACATATCTGCCAATCTAAAGGCAATTCCTCTTGAAGACTATAAAATAGAAAGAAAGATCGTTGACAAAAACATCAAAGGAGAAACGATATCAGTTGAATATGAAGACTATGAATTCGGTATCGAAAGGGTTGATGTTGCTTCCTTGTCACTTTGGATTTCAGAAATTTCCAAGGAGAGTTTTGGCTTCATATCGATCGATCAATTATCCGATTTCAAACCTGAATTGATTCAAATTTTCGATGGAATAACTGTTGAGCATAACGGCGTATATTACTTCAGTTCTAAATTCGATCGTAGAATGATCAATTCAAAAATAAGGCAATCATTCTACGCGCATCGCCGTGTGGATACCAAAGCAGAATACGTTTTTGCACGTTCTGATCTGTTGTTCGTATATAATTTTGAAAATGAAAAAATCATCTCTGATCCAGAGAAATATTATCCGAACCAAGATGAAGTTCAAAAAACAAGAGTCGATGATGATAACGGATTCGATAATCGCGAATACATGAAACATCGTTTCCACTATATGCCATATCATCTCGACAGCGGACTCGAATTGGATACGCTAACTCTTTTACACAATTTAGAAATCATTAAAAGGAACGACATAGACGTGTATTACAATGGAGATAGATTCCTATCTGATTTTCATATATCTTGTTTTGAATCTGTTGGTTCAAGATGGAAATACATAGGGCGTTATACTCCGGATTTCCTCATTGTAAAACGTAATGAAGAGGAAATGTGCAAAGCGATCATTGTCGAAACTAAAGGTGAAATCTATGCAAAAGAGAGAAAATTCTTGGAAAAGAAGGCTTTCGTTGAGAAATATTTCATCGCCGATAACAATTCAAAATCCAACTATGAGAAATTCAGTTATCTGTATGTAGAAAGTACGATGCCTGCTGATAACAGAGCCTTACTTCTCATTAACGCAATCAAATCCTTTTTTGAGGTGAACTGATGACAAAAAAATTCGAATCATATTTTCCAGAACCGGTAAACGGTCAAGCAATCCTATCTAATTTCAATCGTGTACTGACATACAAGGGATCAAACGATCTCGGATCGCAGCTTATACGCGGTATGCCGCTATATGAAACTGAACTATTGGAAACAGTTGGCAATCAAAACAGTGGTAACTATGTTTTCAGAGGAGATTGCATATCAACGTGTGCGTATCTAAAAAACAACAATATCAAAGTAGATCTGGTCTATATTGATCCACCTTTTGCTTCAGGAGCAGATTATGCAAAGACAATATTTTTACGTCATAACCCTAAAATTGAAGAGGCCATCGAAGAAGCTAAGGACGAATTGAATATCGATGATTTTAAACAATTCGAAGAAAAAATGTATGGAGATATCTGGGATAAAGAAAAATATTTAAATTGGATCTATGAAAATTTACTAGCTATAAGATCGATAATGACAGAGAACGGATCGATTTTTGTTCACTTAGATTATCACATTGGACACTATGTGAAAATTATTCTTGATGAAATATTTGGAGAAGATAATTTTAGAAGCGAAATAATATGGAAAAGATCTACAGCACATAGCGATAACTCTGGATTCGCAAATTTACATGACACAATTTATTACTATACAAAGAGTGAAAACTCCATATTTAATACACAATATGTCCCATATTCCCAAGACTATATAGACACATATTTCCGCCATCAGGATGAAGATGGACGCCGTTATCTAGATCGTGATCTATCTGCAAAGGGACTACAAGGATCTGGATACACATACGAGTGGAAAGGCAAGAGCGGATATTGGCGTTGTCCAATCAGTACAATGGAAGATTATGAAAAAAATAATCGTATTTATTACACTTCAAACGGCACACCTCGCTATAAACAATATTTGGATGAAATGCCAGGCGTTCCTGCACAAGATATCTGGACAGACATATTTGCTGTAAATTCACAAGCAGCAGAACGCATAGATTATTCAACTCAAAAACCCGAAGCTTTGCTGGAGAGAATAATAAAATCATCATCTAATGAAGGAATGATTGTTGCTGATTTCTTTGGTGGAAGTGGCGTAACAGCAGCAGTAGCATCTAAACTCAATCGGAATTTTATACACTCTGATGTAAATATCAATAGCATACAAACCACGCGCGATCGCCTCTTGGCAAACAATACCTCTTTTGAAGTACTAGAGATAAAGGATGGCGTTTCCCTGTATCGCAATCCTGTTCAAACGATGAATAAATTGAAGAGTTTGATAATTGGATTGAAGAACGAAGACTCCTTGGATAAATTTTGGGAAGGAGCAATAAGCGATCCAAAATACGGGTTGGTTCCGGTATACGTTCCAAATCTAATGGATTCTAGCACCCGTATCTTGGATGATGTTCTGATGCGTAGAATATTGCATGAGGCAATGCCAGATCTTGATACAACGGTGAAGAAAGTAATCGTATACTATATTGACATAGAGAACAAGTCTGCCATTGACAACCTTATCAAAGATGATATTGAGAACGATATAGAGATTGAATTCCGCGATTTGAAGGAGATACTGGACGATGTTATTACAGAAGATGAATTGGTATTCAATCTCGTGGAGGATCGGGAGAAACTATCCGGATATCTCGTCGAAATCAATGAATTCCATAGCGATACTGTGAGCAGAAGAATATCGTCTTTCAATTTGAAGTCTGCACAAAATGACAAAAAAGGAAAATTCAAGCCTATCGTGATAGATGAATCGGGATTAGAACTGATAGAATTGATCTCTATAGATTGGACAAATAGCGACGGCCCATGGCATTCGGATCATGAAATAAAGATAGGCACAGATAATAACCTGATCATAAACGGTGTCAAAACCAAATCGAAATGGGATGGGAAAGTACATTCTGATAAGAAACCGTTGCGCATTAAAGTACGGAACATCTGTGGCGATGAAAATATTTTCAAAGTTTAATTGGATTTTTCACCCCGGGATATCAACCCCGGGGTGAACGATCCAGGCAATGGCATCGTTTTCAATCTTTTCCAATAATCTGTTATTAACTCGACATTCATCAACGCCAAATCTGCCGAGTAATAACCATTTCCTTTATGGATCTTCGAGAAGACGGCATTCATCTGTGCGTCCAACGGATTGAAACTTTTTCCGAATACAGAGTTCATCTCGGGAGAGCTAGTATCATAGCTGCATTGGATTCCATTCTTACGTGCATAAATATCGGTCTGTACCAATGCACGAAATACTCCCATTCCGAACACATGAACCTTTTTTATCCCTGCATCATGGATCTTGGGAAAGGCTTCTGTGACAATCTCGTAATATTCTTTTTCATACTCCTTGGACTTGGATAATATGCAGAATCCCCCAAATCCAATCGTATCTTGTGGTTTTGCGAATTCCAAGATGGATTCAATGCAATTCAGATATTGTTCTTTGTTGGTTCCTTGACAACTGAGGATCAATTTCCGGGATCCAAGCTCCTTTCTTTTTTCAACTAGATACCGCGCAGCATCGATGGTTTCTTTCACATACTGTTCTCCCGTATCTGAATCCACACGTTTTTTGAATTGCCCTCTTTCGTCAACCTGTTCGTCCACAAGATGATCATATGAAACCAGAGCACTAGCTTTTACCCCTATTTTTTTCTCATAATTCAATTGACGGTTCAATGCATCTTCGAATGAAAGGCGTTCTTCTTTTCCAACATCTTGGAATGCTCCCGAATCCAAGATATACTTGACCTTAGTATCCTTTTGTAGTGTAGTATTGTAGTAGGGATTGAGACATATGTATGGAGTGATCGTCTCGGGGTTATACGGCCTACCATTCAATGTATCGTGGCATTTTGAAACGTAAAATCTCATTCTTTCACCTTTTTTATTTTCAATGTTGAATCTGAAGGGTTGCCGATGATCGATATTTCAAAAGAATCTCCCACTTCAAATTCCATTATGTCTGCCACTACTGAAGGGACTGTGATTGTCCACTGACCTTTGTTGGTACGTTGTATTTTTCGTACAACTTTAGACGATGCAGTCATATGATTATGAATATGATAAATCATATGAATATAAACTTTGTCTATATATTTGTACGACAATTACGGAAAACATGGTCGAGCTAAACAGATTCATCGATTGCATCGAGCATTCATTGGGGCGCAATATCAAATCGAATAAAGAGCAACACTCGATCATAACCGCTGATTTTGAAAAATGCCTAAAGGTGGTTGCAGGACCAGGTAGTGGAAAAACCACAGTGGTTGTACTTCGTTTGTTAAAGATGATCTATGTTGATGGAGTCGATCCTTCTGAAATAATGGCCACCACTTTCACCAAAAAGGCGGCATCGGAGCTCAAATCTAGAATATTGAAATGGGCTCATTCCCTTCGTGATGAATTCAACAAGGATGGCGAGATATCGAAAGAAGAATTGTTGAGGATTAACAGACTTAACTTCGATGCAATAACAACCGGCACTCTCGATAGCATTGCTGAAAATGCACTCACTGACTTCCGTGAGGTTAATCAGAATCCTCCAGTTCTTATTGAGGAGTTCATCACAAAGCAATTCATCATCCAAGAATATTTTGCGCTCGGTACAGATAAACAGAAAATATTGAAACAAGAGATCGACGACAATAAATTCGGAGATCCACGTGGAATGAACCTCACTAAAATATCCAATTTGTTGTTCGACATCCACCTGAGAATGATGGAGAATGGCATCGATGCAGCATCTGCTGCAGATAAAACTCCTGTTATTTCCGAATTATTATGCAATTATCGTAAAAAACTTGCAGACAATGATCTATCTGATTTTGCGACGATGGAACAGTTATTTCTGGATTTCATTAATTCGTCATCCTCAAATGCGTTCATTGAGAATCTGAAGGTATTGATGGTTGATGAGTACCAAGACACTAATGTTTTGCAAGAAAGAATATATTTGGCGATAGGAAAAAAGCTAATTGATAAGAAAGGTACCATGATGGTTGTCGGTGATGATGATCAAGCATTGTATAGGTTCAGAGGATCTAGAGTTCATCTGTTCACAGAGCTAGAAAAAAGAGCACTAACCAAAGGTATAAACTTCGATATCGAATTTCTATCAATCAATTACAGATCCACAAGCAACATAGTAAAATTCTGTAATGATTTCGTTTCCCTTGATAGTTATTATCAGAAAGCCAGAGTTGAGGGCAAACCAGATATGGCTGTTGCTCGTTCGAATGCGGATAATCACCCAATTTTTGGTATTTTCCGCAACACGCCAGAAGAATTGGCACGCGATATAGTATCCATCGTTTCCGAATATGTAAGTAAAGGATCATTCACATTCATAGATAATACTGGTTCATCGTACACAATAGAAAATCCAGATAACGGCATCGCCGGTGATTCTGTCCTCTTATGCAGCTCATCTGCAAACATAAACTCTTCCAACAATGCTCGTCTGCCTCTTTATATTCGTAGAGAATTCGAGAACAATGGTGCGGGGATAAAGGTATTCAATCCACGTGGATCGAATCTTTGTGATGTGTATCAGGTCCAACTTCTTTGTGGTACACTACTACACTGCCTAGATCCGGATGGTGGTGTTGAAAAAGAAGTGCATCTCACAAAGGATGTTCAGGAAACAATCAACCGGTGGAGAAATATTTCTGTTGCATTTATTCAAACTGCAACTGAAGGAAATTACAAATTACAGGATTTTGTGAATGCATGGGCAAATGGTAAAGCATACCCTTCATCGAATAAATGGGGAAAAAAAGATAATATTTCGGTGTTGGAAATAATCAACAAGATCATTCTTTGGATTCCAGAGATGAGAAATGATGCTGAAGGCCTTGTGTATCTTCAGGCCATAACCAATACAATCAACAAGGCAGTTCTGATTAATAACCGGGAGATTCATATAAAGTTCGATTTGACAACACATAAGCCAGATCCGAGAAATATAAAGAAACTGTACAATAACGTTATCGTCCCAATTGCCAACGGTACCATTGATATCAATGAGGAGTTGTTATTTTCCGTTGCAGTTCAAGACAGATTCAATATCATGACCATACATCAATCCAAAGGATTGGAGTTTCCAATAACGTTCGTAGATGTGTCTTCGGATTTCAAATCAAAACATTGGACTCAAGAAATGAAACGTTATCCATCTAAACCAGACAACACATCACTGTGTGAAGATTATCTTGTGAATTATTCTCCAGAGATCAAAACAGATCGTGATCACATCGATTCACAGTTCGATGATCTCATAAGAAAATATTTCGTTGCCTTCAGCAGATCACAAGATGTATTGATTCTTGTAGGACTCATACCCAATCTAGATTCGAAGAAACCCATACCGAATATAGCAATGGGGTGGGACAGAAATGAGAATTGGAAATGGAAAGACAGATGGAATGGAACAGGTGACATCAAAATAATGAGGTGATAAAGTGACGATTAGTTCAAGATCCAAACCATATGATATTCCAAAATACAGTTTGACCGGCGATTTGCTTTCATTTTTGAAATGCAGAATGCAATATCGTTTTTTCAATAAAGGATCCCTTCCACCATCTACTCCAGTTCAAATGTGGTTCGGGGAATTCATTCATGGTGTGATGGAAGAAGGTTTTCTAAAATATCGTAAAGATAAAGAAGATGGCACTTTGAAATTGCCATGGGACTTCAAAACAGTCCAGGAAATTTCAATGGGCGTTGCAAAGAGACTCGAAAAGAAGGGACTCAAACCATACTTGAGACTTTTCATTATGGATGATGACATTGAGAAATGTAAAAATGGCTTAGCCAATCGTCGTGCATATCTGTCACTGTATACGTGGGCCACACATTTGTTTCCTTTGATAGATGCGAATGAAGTCAAACTTGAAGACATACGTCCCATGAAGGATCCCAATTCAAGCAGATCAGATTACTATGCGGTCACTGGTATCGCAGATGTAATCACATCTATCAACCTCAATGATATCAAAGCAGACAACAAAGTGATGCAGTACCTCATGGCGAATCCAAACATTGCTGATTTCTTTGAAAATTATACCGAATTTGAAATAATCGTTGATTACAAGGGAACAATGCGTCCAAAAACCAATGATCCTGAGTGGAAATACCACGAATGGCAACTCAACACCTATATGTGGCTCCGTATAAACCAACTTAAGGCTCAAGGAATTGACCACCCTGTGATCGCGGGCGTTCTTCTTTATCTCAATGAATTGTGTCCTACGCCAGGATATGAAGGAGATCTATTAGCTGCAATAGAATCTGGAACAACTGATGTTGTACCAAGCGCCGTGGATCTTCGTGCATTGAAAGACAATCAATCACCCACAGACAGGTACAAAAGAGATCGTTGTATACGTATTGTTCCTTACGATGAGGAAAATATTAACAATTCTTTGAAAGAATTCGATCAGGTTGTATTAGATATCGAAAAGTGTGTACAGTCAGAGATCAAGGATTCATCCGATGTTATGAAACATTGGTGTTACAGCAAAGATATATTTCAAAAAGAACGTTGTACTGCATGCGATGCACAGTTTTTCTGTGAAAACATAAAGAATCAACGTTTTCCACCATTAGTGCCTTGATTCACTTCAATAATAGATTTCCTGCAAAGAACGTTTTCAAAAAAACGTTCTTTGCAGTTTATTTATCTGATCATTAAAATGATTTTCGATACAGCATATTTCCTCGATTTTCAAGATTTTTTTCATTCACTTCTTTTTTGCCGATTAATTTCATTGTTGTGATAAACCAACTATTGACGATATCCTTTGGAACTTTGATCATTGCATAGATCCCATCTTCAGTGCCGACAGTGATGATGAATCTGTCCCCTTCGGATCTGACGACGAACGTTCCCTCCGTCGACCATTTCCTGAAGAGCAAGTCTTTGATGCCAGCGAGATCGTCATGTTCCGATCTCGTTTTGTCATCGTTTTCTTCGACCTTCTTCCGTTCTACCGGTTCCTCGCGATCCCAGAAATCGAAGTCCGGACTCATTGCACCGCCTCCGTCTCGACGATCGTGACGTCGTACTGCACGAGCTGCGGTTCTCCGTCGGTCATCTCGTACCTGCGGCATCCGGTGACTACGATTGCATCGTCCCTCTTCTCGATGAACTCCACCTCGGACCACACGATGCTGTGCTCCTCGTTGGACTCCCTCTCGCGTATCGTGAGTCTGAACACGTCGCAGTACTCGCTGCAGTCGTCGTACGTCAGAATGCAACTCACACTGTCGCTCTCGTACGCTCCGATCGAGAACCTGTCGTCGAACTCCGACTCCCATAGCGATATGGTACATCCGTCGACGATCGTCTCGTATTCGTCACGTGGCGGCTGCGGATGGACCAGGGCTCTGAGGAACACCATGTCCTCGTGCGACACCTTCACCGTTCTCATCTCCCGGGATCCCTTCGCTTTGTCGAATCCCTGCTTCTTCTCCCATTCCCCTATAGCTTCAGCTAATGTCATTGTGAATCCTCCCTGTGAATCTTGGAAATCGTTTCTGAATCGGTTTTGCCGTCTCCGGACGAGATCGTTATGCTGATCCCTAGGCTCCTGTCTCCGATACCGTCGAACAGGATCTCGATGGCCTTCCCAACGCTGACGTCCCTCTCCTCGCGGATCTTCCTGATCTCGTCGAACAACAACGAAGTGGACAACGCGAGGATCTCGGAGTAGCACATCCCCTTGGGAACGCACAGACGGGCGAACCTCAGCGCATCCGCCGTATCCGGGTTGAGGTACCAGCTACGCTCGGTTTTACCGGGGGCGGCCATCAGTCGTCCCTCCCGATCGCCGCGTACGCGGAACGCTTCCTTCTGAAGAACCGGTACTCGTGGGAACACGCGCGGCACTGCGCCATGAAGTCGACCTTCCACCTCATGGGCATGAACGAGACGATCTTCCCGTCCGCTCCGCATACCGGACAGCTCAGGATCGGGAACACCCCCGGACCGTCGTCCGTGTCGTCCTTCCTCGGAAACCCGTCTTTCCCCTGCGTAAAGGAATCCCTTCCCGTCAAGGTCCGACACCTCCCTCGCCCCCCGCCCCGATATATAAGTCGCGGGAGGTTTCCGTTGGCATCCTTTTCCGTGAACGTCTGACCGCCCTGCAGGCCTTGGAGAACGCCGAGAGCTTCCCGTCCGCAATGAGCTTCTCCCGGATCGTCATCACGGAGCAGTGCAGCGCCGCGGAGCACTCCATCATGTTCATCCCCTCGCGGGCCATGGCCATGAGCTGCTCCGTCGTGATCGGGCACGAGAGCCTCCGATTCTCGAACTCCTCCCTTCTGCCCAACCTCATCAGGATGTCCGTCATCGTCGACGCGGGCACCTTCAGGATCTTCGATGCGGACGATATCGTATGGCCGCTGTCGGCGAGCTCCATCGCCCTGTCGATGTCGAATACGTTGCGTCCCTTCTCGTCGGCGAACGCCGCCCTCGACTGGGAGCCGTTCTCTATCACGATCGCCGGAGGCCTTCCGATTGGCTTGCCGGATGCGGTACCGTAGACGCGGGCATGCTGCATCCCCGCCTTGACGGCGTTGCTGTGCTTCTCCAGATGAGCTTCGGCTTCCCACGCCTCCACTCCGTTGATGAGACGTCCCGTACCGGTCTCCGGGGCGAAGTCGTTGGTCACGTAGCGGATGACGGTCTTGTACTGCGACACCGTCTTCCTGATCTGATCCACATCGCTTGCATTCCTTCCGAGACGCGACACGTCGAACGCGAGCAGCATGTTCACGCCTCCCCTTGCTATGCGGCCTATCACGCGATCGAGTTCGGGACGGTCCATGTTCTTGCCGCTCCTCTCCTCCTGGTAGATCCCCAGGATCTCGACCTCGTTGTGGGAGCACCATTCCTTCATCTTCAGGACCTGGACGTCGGTGTTCTGTCCCTTGTCGTCGGTTGACACGCGTGCGTACAGCACGGCGGTCATCCCGGAATACGGCGATGTCATCGGCGGGGCCTCCTCAGAACGATCGCCTTCCTGTCTCCGTCCAGGAACACTTCCGCTTCCGGGTTCTCCTTCATCAGGCGTTCGACCTCCGTCATCATCTCCGATGCGGAGACCTTGGAGAGATCTATGTCGACTATCTCCTCGACATACGGCCTCACAGCCATCCCTCCCTGTCGTAGAGGAACTTCTCGGCGAATGCCAGCCCCTCGATCGCGGCTATGATGTTCCTGATGCACGATTCGCGCATCCTCTCCACGATCTTCTCCGGACTCTCGGGATCCGTGCCGCCTTTGGCTATCCTCTGAAGGCGCTTCGAATCGTCTCCGAAGTTCATCTGGGAGTTCATCATCGCGAAGCTGGATGTCCTGGTGCCCCAGTATGCGATCTCCTCCGCCGGAGTGCTGACCTTCAGGTTGTACAGGAAGTACAGCAGCTCGCTCACATCGAAGATCTCCGAATCCCTCGGGGGATCGTCCATCATCCGCTTGTATTCCGACGTGGTCAATGCGGGCGTCATCCGAACATCCCCCTGCACTTCTCGTCGTCTGACGGAACGTATCTGTTCACGGTGCCGTTGTTGTTCGCAACGTTCACGGACAGTTCCTTGACAGCGGTGTTCTGGGCTTCCGCGATGGTGCCGACGACCTTCACCGTATCATGGAGCGCATCTACCGTCTTCCCCAGGATCAGGCCCATGCTGTTCACCTTGGCCAGCATGGCTTCGTGTTCCGCCTTTGTCCGTTCAATGTCTGATCTCATCTCGTCGAGATCGCCGCTCATCCTGCGGACGTCCGAAGTCGTGCCCGGGAGCGCGATGACCGAGGCCACGTACTCCTGGCTGCCGAACTCCATCTCGTTGTGTCCGGGACTCGCATCGATCCACGCGCCCGTCTCACCGGACACACCGAACTTCTTGTTGCCGCAGCATTCCATCATCAGATCGAACACCGGACCGACTCCGACGAAGTGGATGCGGTCCAGACGGATCTCGTTGAGCATCAGGTAATTCCCTGTGTCGTCCTTCTCGAATTCCCATCCTGCGTGCTTCTCAAGCCACGCCAGCATCGGGAAGCACGAGGCGAGGAACTTGCGTCTTACGATCTCTTTGTCGAGGGATTCGTACTTCGTCATCATCACACCCTCCATCTCGTCGACGTAGAACGTGCGGTTGTTCTTCGTCCTCTGATAGCGTATGCTGTACCTGTGCGTGCCCTTCTCCGATGCGAGCGAGAATATGCCGTCCCAATCCTCAGAGCCTCTCAGTCCGCTCTTCCTCTTCCCGTTCTTTCCGAAGATCTGCTGCGGGGGAAAACCGTCCTTGAATTGCGTCTCCTCGATGCACCCCTCCTTCAGGACCTTGAACCTGCAGGATGAGCCCGGGATGTGCAGCTTCACTGCCATCGGCGGACCGTCCGATTTTGCCGATGTCGTAACAGGCCCCCTGTTGAGTGAGTTCATGGCCTCGATGACCATGTTCGTCATCACCTTGAGGTCCATCTGCGACTCCAGGATCGAATACCTCTTCCCCTTGTCGTAGAGCACGTTCTGCCTCCCCATCGTGGCCTTGCAGATGTACTCGGATTCCATCATCCTGGCCACATGTTTAGAGACGGCGGATTTGCTCATTCCCGAATGCTTGCAGACCTCGCTCTGAGTGCGCTGCAATCCGTCTCTGTCGAGGCCCAGGAGTAGCACTGCGACGCGGATGCATTCCGGTGACAGTTCCTGCTCAGACAAGGGAAAAACCCCCGTATAGTTCACCCTTGTTTCCTCTCGGACGGGTGACGCCTGTTGGAATGCGGCTTTCCGGTTCACCCCTGGGATCGGCGGCGGGTGCCGTTCCGCTTACCGATCTCCTATAGCCGCGCGTACGCGAGATCCGACGATCGGCGGAAATGTCGCAACAGAGTAGTTCACGGTGAACCGGAGGGGCCTGTTCCCCTGTTGCGGGAGAACAGTCACATACGGCATTTTTATCGCCCTTGTAAAAACAATTCATGAAGAACCTTGAATAAGGAACTTCCGTGAGTTCGCTAGCATGTTTGTTGGTCTCCGGCGACATGCTCACGCCTCGAAGAATTCGATGACGTTCTCCATGTTGACGATGATCTTTCTCCCGAGCTGTCTCGCCGGGATCTTCCCCATCAACACCGCCTGGCGGATCATGTACGCCGTGACTTCGCTTCCCGGATCCTTCTCGCGCAGATACGCTTCAGCGCCGTATATCGACCTGAAGATCGGTGCGTTCTTGCGGTGCCTAAGCCCGTCGTCTTCCGGCACAGCAGCCTGTGCCTCTTTCTCTTTGTTCATTTTTTCTTGCCTTCTGACGAAAAACTCGTCGGAAAACACATTGCGAGATGTACGCAAAAGTCTGGGATTCGGTTCGCCCTTCGTACCCCCTGTTAATAATTAGTGATACATTGTATTCGTTGAATTAACTGTATATGCTAAATGAAACCAAATAAAAATTAGCTAATTAACTTTAAATAGCTAAAATTAGATGCAATTGACAATGAAAGCGAATGATTACAAGCAACAATGTAAAAAATTTGTTGAACGTTTCAATTCACTCTATCAAGACAAACTGAAGACGAGAGACGCCGAGGGCAAAAAATACACTCAGAGGAGGATCGCACGTGAGTTGGGCATTTCCGATACGAGCATCAGGAAGTATCTCGACGGCGAAGGGACTCCGAGTTTCGAGAACACACTGGCGATAATGGAGTACTTCAACGTCAGCTTCAACTGGCTGATAGGGCGCGACGAGTACCTTCTCGACGAAGCCGCCGAGGGAGTGGAGAGATACGGTCTGAGCGAGAAGGCGACAATGAATCTGATCAAAGTGGGGAACGGCGAGGACATAGCCGACACGGACGATTACGACATCGTGTCCTTCAACCCAATAATATCCGGGGACATAGACGGCAAGACGTCGTATCTGATAGACGATCCCTTCGAGTACAATCCCGTGAGGATGATGGATGACAAGTCCGATTATTCCGAGAAACTCGTGTATATGGAAGCTGACACCCTGAACATGATGATCGAGGATTGGGATATCATACGCAGGATCAACGCATACCTGCATTCCACATCCATCGAGTTCGCCAAGAAGCCAGGGTGCGATATGTTCGAGACCGATCTCGTCCAACTCGATCTCCTCAACAAGGCGCTGGCCAGGAAGAGGAGCGAGATATACAAGGGCACTGCCGGCAACCGTCCGGAAGTGTACAGGATAAGGGTCGGCAGAGACGGAATGCCCAGGATGCAGATGCACGGAGGTCAATGATATGATCGTTTCCGAGGATATGGGATTCAAGCACCCCAGGTATATGACGGACATCGAGATGGACTACGTCCAGGTGGTCATCAGGAAGGACGGCACGCTGACATACCGTCTCAGGAAGAAGGACAGGTACGGAAAGGAGAGGTCCAAGTACATCGATCCGCCGGAGGGTCTGAGCGAGAAGGCCTTCAAGAGATGGATCTCCGACCAGAGGTACGAGTTCATCAATGCCATCGATTCCGGCGACTACACGGTATCGTCTAAGACGCCGCTGTCGGAGTACTTCGACAAGGAATTCGTCAGGAAGAAGAAGCTCGTCGCCAGGGAGAGGACCGTACTCGACTATCAGAAATTGTTCAACGGTCATATCAGGAACCGTATAGGCGACAGGCCGCTTGAGAAGCTCACAGCCATCGACATCAGGGAGTACTACCAGGATCTGAAGGACGACGGGGTGAAGCCACCGACCGTCCAGCATGTCCATGTGCTGTTGCGTGCAATACTCAATTCCGCGATCGAGGACGAGATCCTTCTGAGGAATGTGGCCGGCGGGAAAGGTGTCGCTCCGCGCAAGCCCATGCCCCACGGGACGGCTCTGACCGAAGACGACGTGGTGAAGATACTCAACTGCCTTGAGAGCGAGCCTGAACTATGGCGCAACCTCATGACGTTCATGATCCACACCGGATGCAGACGCGGCGAGGTCGCGGGACTCAGATGGGAGGACGTGGATCTGGAGAAGGGCACCGTGCACATCAGGCATTCGCTGATAACCATCACCGGAAAGGGAGTGAAGCTTGAGGACACGAAATCGGAGATGTCCAACAGATTGCTTCCGTTGTTCGGCGACGACATCGATTTCCTAAAGGACATGCACCGCCTCAACGGCGAAGGATACGTGTTCTCCTTCAGCGGCAATCCGGAATCGCCCGTGCATCCGGACTCGATATCGAAATACGTCCGCGACTTCAGGAAGAAGTACGATCTGCCGAAGTTCACCCCGCACACGTTGAGGAGGACGTTCCCCACGCTGATGATCACGATGTTCAAGACGGATCCGAAGACCATGCAGACGATGCTCGGACATTCCAACATATCGACAACCCTCGGATACTACACGGTGGCGTCACCGGAAGTGCTGAGAGGGGCCGTGGATCAGTACGGCAAGGCGATAAGGGAGCACCGTAAGAACGGATCGGCGGGGCAGCCAGAAGAAATGAACGAGAACGAAGAGGAGGAATGACATGACAATAAGGAAGGTACAGATCGAATCGCATCTGCTCGGCATGTGCATGCCGCAGAAGGGGGACGAACAGGAACAGCATCTGACGATCTCGGATACCGGAAGGGTCTGGTTCACGAGATACCTGGTCGGTGACGAATATGATAAACCCGATTCAGAGGGCGTGCGCCAGGCATCCATCGGCAAGGAAAAGGCCAGAGAGCTGCTAGACATGATAGAAATCCATATCGAGGATCTGAGACGCACATACGTCACAGATGTCGGGTGTTGGAATATGCGCATCACCTACGCCGACGGCACCGTGGAGAAATACGGAGCGTCGCTGTTATCGGAGATGTCGTCGGATGATGTCTGCGTATCGAAGGAGATCCATGACGCGATGCCCTTCGATGGGGTCGTATCGTTCGGTTACTTCGACGACGAGTGAAAACACTTTCAATCATCATTTTTCTTCTCTATCGGAGATCCGCAGGAAGGGCACATCGAGAAAGGATTGAACGCCGGGATCTCATAACCGCAATTGGGACACGTCATGCCCCGCGGTAATGATGGGATCGATTTAACTGTGGCGCATCATCGCGAAAAGTTGTTCATCCCAAATATGTCTTGATGAACAATATTATATTATAATCGCGACGCGCGAGCATCCTGCTGTCCGCCGCTTCGTCGACATGGTTGAGCGATACCGATGCGAGATACGCATCGTCGATGTGCTTCAGGTACGGTCTCTCCGAATCGTCGTCCCATCTGTCGGATATGCTCTCCAGGATGTCGTTGTCGTACGTCTCGACGATCTCCTCGATGCTGTTCCCG